>Ga0123352_10018426_pt1 | contig 11126 bp, 5 predicted proteins | sample TergutLab28metaG_FD_89700 | JGI IMG/M metagenome (GOLD analysis project Ga0123352, IMG submission 89700) | Labiotermes labralis P1 segment gut microbial communities from Petit-Saut dam, French Guiana - Lab288 P1 | ecosystem: Host-associated > Arthropoda: Insects > Digestive system > Gut ... | reverse complement strand
CAAAACAAGCACTACAATATAAACCAAAAGGACGAAGGAACATAGGACGACCGAGGAAGAGATGGAGGGACCAACTTCATCTTGAGGATCAAGGAACAGGAAACACGCCTAACCCTTCAGGAGTATGACGATGATGATGAGAAAACTAATATAGTGGGCAAAACACGCTTTGTAAATAGAGAATGTCTGCTCCTATAACTTCGCACAGCGCAACGGAATGACGAAATATGCCGTCTTTCATTTTAGTGAAATTTAAGTTACGAACTATAAATACAGATTAACAAATTTTTATCTTTTTGTTAATATCTTAAAACAGTTTTGTAATTTTAAGCAACCAGAGGCTCAACACATAACAGAAGTACACATTGTGTATTCGAAAGAATCGCTAACGATTTTAATAATATTGTCTCAAAACGTTTTGATAACGCAACATGGAAAAGTATTGTGTAACAGTTCTTGGTCGAATAACCCACTGGTAAATTGAACAGAACACACAAAGTCTACTCATTTTTCGAAACTCAAAATGTTCTATGAATAATGCCTTTTAGTGTGTCTCAGGTAATATTTGTCTTGATTGTTGTAATTAATTTTTTTACTACTTTCCCGGACACGTATTTTTATTGCCATGTGATTGGTGTGTCATTTATCTTATAGTTGTCATTGTGCTTATATCAAACACCTTTAAATGAATTAGCTTCTATCTGTCTTAGAAATCGCTTGCAATAGCACACGTTACACAATATTTCCTAGAACGTTTTTCAGTGTCATTCTCGGGCCTCTTTCAGACAGCTTCCTTATTTCAGTGTTAAATTTTGGTTTTTCGACGGTCTTATTTTGATACATTTTCCTCTGCATGAGACGCTTTCCTTGCCTTTCTGTTTAACACTTGTTATTTCACAGACCCTCGATTCATAACGCTGAAGAAATTAACGAGCCATGTCGCCTAAACTATATAACCTATGGAGGTGAACTTGAGGATTCTGTATGTAATTCCATTGTTGTCGCATGCAATAATCGATTTTTGTTACTTTTACATCGTAAGTACATTTGTAAATTACATGAATAAAGAAGGGTAAAATAAATTGGATTATTTTTGTAGGTTATTCTTCAGAAGCCACGGTGGAATGAATACCCATGCTTTTTCAAAATCTTTGAACCTATTTTCTCTAAAGAATATTTTATTAAAAATTGTTTGCACCACAGATATTTTATCCCACAGAAGGGTGGAAGACAATTCCATAGTACAGGGTTTCTATTGCGAAATAATTTTCCTTATTACCCGCGCCTCTCAAGTCAAATTTGTTGTATATAAAAGAATTGAGTAAACATTACTTTGTTCTTGAGCAAGAATTTGTGTTCCGACAAACATAAAAGTTTTGCGCAGATATTTTTTTAAATTTCAGGCTGTGAAATTTTCCACGTCTTCCGCATTTTACTTTGCACAGCTGTGCCATTGGCTTACGTTAGAATAATTTCAAAGAGTTGAAAACAAAATATTATTGTCCATGTTATTGTTAAATGATTAAAATTCGGGCCAAAAAACAGCTTCTCTAGCTGACAAGTAGATTTTTTTTTTAGATCTATGGAAATATTAGTTAGACAAATCTCAAATTATTTACTACTAAGAAAAATATTGAAGGTCATGTTTTATTATTAATCTTAAGTTTTAGTTGTTATTTCGTACTTTTAATTTATATCATCATGTTTCCTACACGTTAGTAAGAAACAGCACTATAACAACCCTACAAAATTCTGATGTATTTTCATCTGCTTAAGCAAAACGATATTCTCTACGAGTTTCAATTTTAATAAGTTGCGTTAGGTAATTTTAATATTTTATTTTCTTTTTTTAATTTCTATATTTCTTGAGTGGCAAAGGATAATCATTATCTCTAGTTATGACCACTGGAAAATAAAGGAATATATTTAAATGGGAAAGAAAGCCATGATTCTTTTGAAGGGATTTTCGTCATATTGTTACTATACTTTACATTTTGAAAAGTAGAATTTTCATTGTGCAAGACATGAAAGTATATGAGGGGTATTGGTGAAGCTCTGTTCCTTCTTAACCTATGCACATTGTGGGGATAAGCGAAGAGGTTCAACCTGCGGGTGCTTTAACTTCTGGTTTAATATAACGTCACTCTACACTTCAAATTTTTGCACTATATTTTCTTAAAACTTTGTTATTTTGTTGGTTTCATATGAAAGTTTTGCATGTACTTAAGACGGATCAATTTTGAAATAAACTGTTTGCAACAATTACTTTATATACTGCGGGTTTTGGATTTCTGTGCCAACTGCGGTGATTAAACTTTTGGCGCCGGAATTATTTTTTAAGTTTTAGCACATCCTGTATATAAAATGTAAATAATACAGGAACTAAATACGTTAGAATTATGAAACAAGCTGGATTTTGAAGAGAAAAATAGGATAGTATATACCAATTTAAAATATTGGGTACATATATTTGTTGAATAAATATATAAAATGCAACTTTAGAGGTTAGCGGTGCGGTACGACCACTATAGTTGACATTAGGAGTCAAAAGGTTAAAGGATGCATGAAATTAAATCGGATGTTTGAAATTAAAAGAGTATATTGTGATATTTTAAAATTTTTACCAACTTTGTTTAGGCCATAAATTTTAAGTACTGTTTTAGATAATTACAGAATATTTGGGGTAATCATTCGATAACTTATTTCCTCAGTTTGTCACCAGCCAAGCGCTGGCAAAGAATAAAAGCCCGTACTGTAAAGACCAAAGAATAAAAAATATCGTGCCTGGTTATGAAAATAGCAGAAGGATAAGGTACAGGGCTGGATTCATCATTAGCACGGCGAAGTCGAAGAAATTCTACGAGAAAACTCTTTCAATAAAACGATCTTTACGACTCTTACAATAAGACAAAAGGGAATGGCTCTATACTCCGCAATGAAAAGCCAACATCTAACTCCCTCAGCTGTAACAAGACCACAATAACGTTTCAAAAAATAAATAAGTGTGGTGGGGACAAACTACAATAAAGTAATTTTATCCTTGACGTAGTTAATGATTGTTACTGCCATTTGGATTATTTGGGCAGCATATACGCCAAACGCAAGACAGGAAAAGCGGCCTACATTTTATCGGTTCAATATTACAACGTCTCAAAAATGGCATTTTGTAAAACAATTTAAATGCGGGTGTAAAAATGTTCCAAAAATCTTGGAACCACATCAAAACTTCAGTCTCCACACTGAAGCCCAACATATATTAGCTACACAGTACAAAATGTATTAGTCACAATGATTTGGCGACAGGAATTTGTGGCAGTAAACAAACTTCGTCTCGAGCTTTGAGCTTTTTGCGGCAGTGAAGCTGAAGTTTCCGTTCTGCTGGGATAAGACATCATTTTTTGTCGTAATCGGTCCTCAAGTTTCCGAGGCAAGGTAGTTGTCTCAAAATATTCGAAAGAAAGTTACGAATTGACACGTCGTCATATCTCCGAAGAAAGGAATATTCGTACTCAGTCTTCGTTAAAGACGTCAAACAGTTCATCATGCATAAGGAACAAACTGCTGTTTCTACTGACAACAACATTAAACCTTCTGTTGTTTTGATGTAAAATTGTTTGAGGCTAGAGAACGTGGTGTATATAATTGCCACATTTCTTTCAATTGATAAATACTCCATGTTCCAGGTTTTCTTATTGACTGGACATTAGGATGTCATTTTCTCAGGGAGATTGAAACGAAAATAAATTTTAAGGAGAAATATTATTTAACCTTTTGGCGCCGGAATTATTTTTTTTAATTTTAGCACATCCTGTATATAAAATGTGAATAATACAGAACCAAATACGTTAGAATTATGAAGCAAACTGCATTTTGAAGAGAATAAAAACGGAAAGAATATACCATGTTTAAAATATTCAGCGCCTATATTTGTTGAATAAACATATAAAATGCAACTTTAGAGGTTAGCGGTGCGGTACGACCACTATAGTTGACATTAGGCGTCAAAAGGTTAAAACTTCAGACAAGAACGCAAACAGCCTAACGTACTTCGTTACATTACGCACAATTTACAGAGACGGACCTTACTATCAAGATGTCAAGATTTTTTTTATATTACAACACAATTTTAATTTATTTTATGCGATTTGCGGCCAATTTTTCACTAAGGGTTCAAATATTCAAAGGCATTGTGTGCAGATGTCTTATGTCTAATTTTCCGCAAAGAGTTTGGAAATGTGGAAAAGACAAGTATAAATTAATTTAATCCTTTATGCAGAGTATGATAGTCATAGCGCCTGTTCCCTCTACATTTCTATCAACCCAATATATTTTTGCAAAAATTTCTTTGCCGACGTTTACCCAAATCGCACCAGCAACTTAGAAAACAGTTTTGAGACTGTGCCTGTGTCGCTCCTGCTACACAAATTGTAATTGAACGTAAAATATTCCCAACAGCATTAGGTGTACATATTGTGCACAGAACGTGACAGAATTCTTCCACTAAATACGGAAGGTTGTTAGCGGAATATATTTATATTTTTACGTAAAGTGTCTGTTATAACTGGGACATTTTTTGACGAATATTACAACAGCACTACAACTATTCGAAAAGAAATTCTGTGTCGAATTTAATGAAAATTCGGCAAACCATTTACTCAAATTTATCAGTTTATAGAATGAAAACCGAAATGATCCTATAATAACCGTGTTTTTTTCTTCTTAAAGAATGACTAATAATTTTAAGTGAAAAACTAATATATATATATATATATATAAATTAATACGATTAATGCAATTTACAGCAAGCATTTTATAAGTCACATCATATGGATAGAATTATTTCGCACCTCTCAAAGAACACAATTTGTCTTTATTATGAATAGAAACACATTTGGTGAGTGTTGTGAGGATAAAAAGGTACATATTAATGTAAAAATTAAACCGAAAAATTAAATGCCCTATGCGGGGAAAGTAAATTATTTTAGCATAAGAATTGGAGATACGTATACCAACAGGATTTAAATTGTTACAACGGAATTTGGAGCAAATATTTTGGTTCGATTTTCATTGTAGACAAATAAACATATTTACAAATATTTGTTTGCCTTTATGGTTGTCCAGAATGGTCAAGTGTGTGTTGCTGGGAATTCCAATAAGTTAGATGAAAGTTTATTATTGAACAGAGAAAGAAAAGAAAATATTAAATTCATTGTGTAATATTAGGACTTAGCAAATGTGACTCCGAATATTTCTTTTTGTTGCACGTGAAAGAGGCATATATATATATATATATATATATATATATATACATATACATTAGTGACGATAAGTCTTTGGACAAAAAATGAAATTGAAATGGAATTTTTGATGAAAATCTGAAGAAATAACTCTTGAAAAACAGTCTTTGTACGGAAGACATTTCAAGAACAACCAGCTCAGACTCTTCAGATATTTCAGGAGCAACCATCTCATTCTGTTCAGTTATTTCAGGAGCAACCAACTCATTCTGTTCAGACATTTCAGGAACAACCTTCACAACCTGTTCAGACATTTCAGGAGCAACCATCTCAACCTGTTCAGACATTTCAGGAGCAACCAGCTCAACCTGTTCAGACATTTCAAGAGCAACCAGCTCAACCTGTTCAGACATTTCAGGAGCAACCAGCTCAACCTCCTCAGACATTTCAGGAGCAACCAGCTTAACCTATTCAGACATTTCAAGAGCAACCAGCTTAACCTGTTCAGACATTTCAGGAGCAACCAGCTCAACCTGTTCAGACATATCAAGAGCAACCAGCTCAACCTGTTCAGACATTTCAGGAGCAACCAGCTCAACCTCTTCAGACATTTCAAGAGCAACCAGTTCAACCTCTTCAGACATTTCAGGAGCAACCAGCTCAACCTGTTCAGACATTTCAAGAGCAACCAGTTCAACCTCTTCAGACATTTCAGGAGCAACCAGCTCAACCTGTTCAGATATTTCAAGAGCAACCAGCTCAACATGTTCATACATTTCAGGAGCAACCAGCTCAACCTGTTCAGACATTTCAGGAGCAACCAGTTCAACCTGTTCAGACATTTCAGGAGCAACCAGCTCAACCTGTTCAGACATTTCAGGAGCAACAAGCTCAACCTGTTCCACCTCCAATTCTGCCCACAGTTTTAAGCATTTAAAAGGTAAATTTAAAATGAATTGTTTTTAAAGATTCATTTCTTTTCTACAGTAAATACACTTCGTTTGGAGTTTAATACTTTGTAGACAATGCTTAGAACGATTCGTAGCACGTATATACACTTGATGGAAAAAAATGCGTGCTATTTGTGCTATGAAGTTTACCGTCAATAGACGTTAAACTTCATAGTATATAGAAATCAATGGACTAAGATTTATTGATTTAAACAAATAATGTTTTGTACATAAAGCAAAACGTGAGATTATTTTACAAGATATTTAAACTGGGTATGATTAAGAACATAGGAAAATACATCAATTAGAATATTTTACTTCCAGGTAAAACAAGAATCCGATAGCACAAATCCTACGTCCTCTAATTTGAGTGCATACAAACACATTTCAACGCAAGTTTCTTTCTCAATTTTTAATATTGGTGAATAAATGAGCCCATTACTTACTCGTACTCGCATTTTCATAAATTGGACTCTTAGTGCGGCAGAGCAAAAAGAAGTGCATTCAAAATTTTACTAGAAAAACTGATTGCCAAACACATGCGAGACAAACTTGTATTGTGTCTGAAAGAAATACTCTCTGCGTAAGTGGTTAAGAAACGTGTAGTTTAGAGCATAATTCCGTGATGGGCTCTTAAGAATTCAGTGACAACGATTGTCTTTCATAAAGCATTCGCAATTTCTTGTCAGTTTCATTAGTTATTTGGGTCTCAAGAAGAACTCTAGTCTTTGAATTTAGGTACTTAGCATTGCACCTAATAACTGGAAACTGATATCCAGTGTTACAATTTCTATAGCATTTGTTACCTTGAATACAATAATAATAATAATACAAATATTTTGATTAATTGCTCACTTTAAAATTTATTTATACATCTAATTTTTCACGAATATTATAAACAATACGACTGAAAAATATTTATCAATTATTTTGAAGTAATCTGGAAAGACATAGTTTTTGTAAAATTTGCGTTTTTATAATATATTTAGCTCGGAAGAGCATGAAATTATTCACACATAAGAAATTAGTAAAATAAGAAAATCAGTTTTCTTAAAATGATAAAAAAATTTACTACTTTAGACATGTAACAGACAGAAGGCAATTGTAAAGTTAAAGAACTCGTAACAAATACAAGATGGTCCGGTTCTAGAGCCATTATATTATCTCAAATCCGGTGTAGGTCTACGGGCATATGTAGACGTGGCAAATCTGTTTATAAAAATGCAATTATGTTAGAACTGTTTTAAGTCTTTATGGCTCAGAGTAAAGAATAAGTTTAATAAAGTCTACTCTTTATGTGATTCTGTTAAAGCTTTATACATTTAAAGACATTTCTGTGTAGTTAGCAAAAATGCTTTTCAATGAATCTAAGAAGCAAATTTTTTTATTTATCTCTTTAATATCGTAGAGAATCTAATAAACAAAATGTAGAATGCACTTCGAAGAAGTTTTCTGGGGTGTTAACATTTCGGAACTGTGCATTGTTGTGGAAAAAGTAAGACATAAAATATTGTGATAAAGTAATTCATGTTGTGTAGCTTGCCGTAGAAACTACATTTGGAAATAACACCAAATGCTACAAACTTCGGGGAAGTTATTTGCGGAATTTCTGGTGCTTGTAACCCGATTATTAAAAAAATTTGGCGCTATAGTTCTGTACATACATATCACAGATGCATATAAATTTAACCTTTTGCTGCCGGAATAATTTTTTTAATTTTAGCACACTCTGTATATAAAATATGAATAATACAGGAACCAAATATGTTAGAATTATGAAACAAACTGCATTTTGAAGAGAAAAAGGAATGTAGACTATACACCATGTTTAAAATATTCGGTACCTATATTTGTTGAATAAATATATAAAATGCAACTTTGGAGGTTAGCGCTGCGGTACGTCAGCAATAGTTGACATTAGGCGTCAAAAGGTTAATTGTTACGTACTGTTGTAAAAACAACTCTAGCAGGAGTGGGAACTGATCATTTTAATTTTTGTAGTCTATATGCAAAACATTTCCTATGATCATATGAAAAATAATCAGGAAACATGTGTGATACGTGCAGGTATTTGACCTAAAGTTTACATGGTGGTGAATATTTGGAATTAGGACTGCAGGATTAAAGAGTGTGTCGTCTAGCATGAGGAATTTAACGTTTGGGAGAGAACTGTCTTCTGAGAATTGGACTGTCATAACCGAGAACAGTTGTGCCCTAATATACAGGAATCCTGGCAGTACGTTTCACGTGGTGGAGATTGTGTTGATGTTTGTAGTAACGAAACTGCGGGAGCAGATATTAGATACAAAAGTGTTAGAAAATTACGTGCTTCTTCGGTAGCTATAATTACCATAAGTGTTTGTAAGTGTTTAGAAGAAATGACTGGGAATTTCAATTCCGAAGTACAGAAAAGGAAGTCTTTATTCGAAAAAGAAAGGCATTAAAATAACAATTGAAATAAAGAAAACAACAGAGTGTGAAATGTTATTACACAATTCAAAAACTTTCTAAGGATTTATAAACTAAATAAGAATAAGGCCGCTGCAGAACGGCATAAATTCTGAATAGAAAAAGCGTAATAAAACAGCATCATTATATAATAAGTAACCAGAAAGTATATCCTCAAAAAGCGATAGGTGATGCAAACAGTTAAGATGTAAAAATATACAGAGAAAATGCACACAAATCTGAGTGAAATGTGTCAAGAAAGATCTAAGACCTTGAATAAAGTAGTTGAACATTCAGTCAAATGGGCAGCGTTCAGTCGTTAAACGACGGATCCGTGAAGTGGAACAAATGATCCGAATTATGATAAGTCAACATGAAGCGGAACTGATTAATCGATATTAAGAATTGCGTTGTTAACATTTTTAAATATAATATACGAAAATGAATATAAAACTTGTGTTATGCCTAATTTTGCTAGAGAATGTACAAGTAAAAATGTCAATATCATGCAGCCAAACAGATTATTTTGTGTTCAAGACATTATTTTGTGTTCATGAAACACGTAGAAATTAATGTAATATTTATTGAGGTGTTCATGTACTGAGTAAAGCACATAGTTATTTGTCAAATAGAAAATTCCAGCACTTACCAGTAGTTGTCTTACTAGAGTGACTAATAAATTTGTACGGATTTGTGCTTCCAATGATAAAGTCTTTTTTTAATAAAATAATTCAAATGAAGAGGGTTAAATACACACATACACACATATAAACACAAACACACATAAGCACACACACACATATACACACAAACACACACACACACACCCACACACACATTCACACACACCACACACACACACACACCCACACACATACATACACACAGATACACACACAAACACACACACACATACACACACAAACACACACACACATAAACACACCACACACACATACACACACAAACACACACACGCACACATATACACACAAACACACACATATACACACACATACACACAAACACACACAAACACACACAATCACACACATACACACACAAACACACACACACACACACACACACTACACACACACATTCACACACACACACATAAACACACACAAACACACACACCACACACACACATACAAACACACACACACACAATCACACATATGCACACACAAACACACACACACACACACAATCACAACTTTTGATATTTGAATTCAACATTTGACAAACAAACCTAAATAAACTCTCAGATAATTCAATCTTATAAAAAATAAGAAAGCCCAAAGTCCTGAAACGTGTACAAAAAATGTAAATAAAAACAAGACTGTGATAGAAAGGAAAGGAATTTAAATAATAATTTAGATTTGGAAGTTCTACTTTGGATGTGCTGCTTTGGATATGCTGTTTTGGAAGTGCTGTTTTGGATGTGCTACTTTGGATGCGTTGCTTTGGATGTGCTACTTTGGATGTGCTGCCTTGGATGTGCTGCTTTGGATGTGTTGTTTTGGATGTGCTGCTTTGGATGTGCTGCTTTGGATGTGCTGCTTTGGATGTGTTGTTTTGGATGTGCTGCTTTGGAAGTGCTCTTTTGGATGTGCTGCTTTGGATGTGCTGCTTTGGAAGTGCTGCTTTGGATGTGCTGCTTTGGAAGTGCTGCATTGGATGTGCTATTTTGGGTGTGCTGTTTTGGATGTGGTGCTTTGGATGTGCTAATTTGGATGTGCTACTTTGATGTGCTAATTTGGATGTGCTGCTTTGGTTGTGTTGTTTTGGATGTGCTGCTTTGGATATGCTGTTTTGGATGTGCTGCTTTGGATATGCTACGTTTTATGGGCTACTTTGGATGTGATACTTTGGATGTGCTGCTTTGAAAGTACTGCTTTGGATGTGCTGCTTTGGAAGTGCTCTTTTGGATATGCTGCTTTGGATGTGCTACTTTGGATGTGCTGCTTTGGAAGTGCTGCTTTGGGTGTGCTGCTTTGGATGTGCTACTTTGGATGTGCTACTTTGGATGTGCTAATTTGGATGTGCTGCTTTGGATGTTCTATTTTGGTTGTACTGCTTTGGACGTGCTGCTTTGGACGTGCTGCTTTGGACGTGCTGCTTTGGATGTGCTACTTTGCGTGTGCTACTTGCTACTTTTCCACTACTGTGTGACTTTTATATTGGCGAGATTTTAAGAGAATTAGAAAATAAGTAAATTTGGATACTAATTTGAAAAATGGAGTAAAAATAAGGGCGCTCTTATTGGCCGATGATAAAGTAATATTTTAAGATGATTCAAATAATATTTCGGATATTATTCTTGATTTATGCACTGAGCAGTGAAAACGAATTTAACTTCATAGTTTTTAGAAAGGAATATTCAGCGCTTATAAAATATCTTTGACAATGTTGTTGTTAAGTAATTTTCAGATATTCTTACGCGGTGCTCATTAGCACTTTCAGTTCTGGGAGATACCTAACCATT
>Ga0123352_10018424_pt1 | contig 11126 bp, 7 predicted proteins | sample TergutLab28metaG_FD_89700 | JGI IMG/M metagenome (GOLD analysis project Ga0123352, IMG submission 89700) | Labiotermes labralis P1 segment gut microbial communities from Petit-Saut dam, French Guiana - Lab288 P1 | ecosystem: Host-associated > Arthropoda: Insects > Digestive system > Gut ... | reverse complement strand
GTGAGTACGGTAATGAACCTTCGGGTTCCATGAAATGCGGGGAATTTCTTGACTAGCTGCAAACCAGTTAGCTTCTCAAGAAGGACTCTGCACCATGGAGTAAGTAAGTAAGTATATAATTTACATGTTGAGTGTATAAATTACGGAATGTTTCAGGAGAAATTTGTCATATTACAGGTGAAAGTTCCTTAGGTTAGTTACATCGCTATAACCAAAAATACTTACATGAGAAACAGAACACTTATGGTGATAATGATGAGAGGACTTCTAGAGAATGAGGGCTGTTATATATTTATTGATTATCAAATAGATACTAAAACAGGAAGGAATTTGTAGTTTCTGTCATGTTAACACCTGTACATAACATTAACACGTGAGGGACATAAAGACATTGATTAAGTAACAAATACTTGCACTAGATCATATATATATATATATATCATCCTTAAGTTTTCAAGTAATTTACATAGTACTAGTGCCACCATGTGGCTCGGCTTAGGTATGAGCTCAAGGCCTTGCCTGCGGAGTTTACAGTTAACTTCCATACAAAACAGGTATAGTACATGGTGGAACTGCAAGCAGACAACATTTTTCTCATGTCAATTCACCCACAATTCTGATACAGGTATTTTTTTATTATATCTATGTAATTTAGCCTAACGTAAGGAAGTATGAAACATCCTGTATTGATTCATTTGTTAATGTCTTTGTCTTTTCAGACCTACCTATTAATTTATCTACATATTCACCTATACGTAAATTCTGGCATGAAAGCGCCTTTTTCTTAGTTACATGTAAAAACTTACGCCATTTCACTTCATCACAGTTCTGGACGGAAGATTACATCTTGATAGTGCATATCAATACCTACGTCCCCAAACCGATTACCACCAGACATGCAGAAAAATAGTCCAAGGCTATTACTTACGAGGGAAGGTTCCTAACCTGATTTCATATCAACGAGGGGGGGGGGGGGCAACCAAAAAAAAGACAAAGTGTAAAGGCACGTTATCTTTGGGGTGTTGTTCAAGAGAACACTTCATTTTCTCAAGCCATCAGTCTGGTGTCACTACAAACGGGGTAGATAGCATGGATCAGAGACAGCTAGCAATACCAGCTGACTTGCAGAACCTTGGCTGTAACCTTGCGTCTTTTAAAATGTGTCAAGGGCTTAAACATTCTTAAGGCTGTTAAGTATCCATAATTACAGTGTTTAAATGAACTGAAGTGAATAAAACACAGTAATAAGTTGCTGTACAAGAGTACTGCTGCACATCACGTTTTATCACAATCTGCCAGACTTAAATAATACGCTTACAGACGTACTGAGATGCTTTAGGAGAATTGACCTGCAAGTAAATTACATACAGAAATACTCCTCTACATGTTTTAACGTGTAGTATGCTATACACAGAATTCAAGCTTTGTTAAAGAGTAGGAGCAAATCTTTTTTCTCGTAGAATTACAGAATAGTGGTCTGTGTTACCGACTGTGATTTCGATATCTGTACAATTTGCTTCTTTGTGGAATGTATCCCATTTTGGTATATCATATCCCACATTGGCATATGTACTGCCGTCAACCACAAAGTTTTATCAGTTTCGTCTGGCAGACTATCCACAGCCATTTAAAAATACATGCCTTTAAGGACATATATATTTCAAAGCTGTGTGATCTCACAAATTTTACAGGCCATTACAGTATAATCTTCGCCTAGCGTTAGCTCATGCGATATAATCTAGACTGAGATGATTTGTTATAAACCTATGAAATATACTCATAGTTCTCAGAGGTACCGTTAGAGGCGCAGTTTCACAACGTCCCAACTATGTCTCATCAATAGATGGCAGTACTGTTCGCTGGGTCCACGGAGTAGTTTGTCATTGGTTCATACGGCAATGCATGCTCGACGGTCCTTGGGGCCACCCGTGAGTGACACTGGCCACTAGGTTCAGCTTTGTCCGGCTACCGCACGGAATTTCACGAAAGTTATGACCGGATCGCACCATTTATAAATACGCAGGACGTTCATCAATACAAATAGTAATCTATGTTCATCAAAAAGGAGTTACTTGCATCTGGCTTCTGCGAAAGTAGTGTCTGTCGTGGAGCACGAGAAGTTGAGTTGGTTTAAGTGCGTGAGTGCTTGTATAATTTACAGCACGAGGATTACGACAACAGTTTGGTGAAAGGCATCTCTTGGATGGAAGTAGCTGGAGAAGATCATGCATCAGGTAATGAACAAGCTGCACAATGTGTTGTTCGCCATGCAGACACTTTTGATGTCATGAGCAAACTCCGCTCTGACCGCGGGATATCGTGGCGTAGGAGTTAGTTCACCAGTGACCAGTCAGTCAAAAGAATCTTAATAAATCGCGTTTCGAGGAGCAGATGCTGTTTCTTCAGAATCACATTCAGAAATAAAGTGAGTTATGGTGATTAAAATGACGCGTGTGTGTGTCAGTAAAAGAATATGAATAACTCTCAATGGATTGTCATGAAATTTGATATTGAAGACAAAAGTGGTTATTTCACATGAAGACCCACATGAATTTCTTTACTCATTTGGACCATAACGTGTTAAATATTTGTCGGAGGTGAAAAATAAAACATTCTGTCTCCATGTTCAGGATCTGCTTGAACATAAAACATGAAAGCAATGAACACACTCGACATGTTTGTAACCATGTATGTCAGTACAGTGCGACAGTCGAGAAGACTTGAATTTGCATTTATTAACTTGCTTCACATGGTTTCCCCTCTTTTTTCAGAACTCATGTGAACGTGAACTCAGGAGGAAGTTTAAGAGCGTTAAAATTGAGGAGGAGGTGCTTGAAGACTGCCATTACAGTGATGATACTTCTGAAAAACATATTACATCCCCATCACGATCTACTTTGTCACGTGTTGTCAAAAGAAAAAAAGAAGTTAGGTAGCTCAGATTTGTGTGACACTGTAACAAGGTTTATTATATCTTACGATAAATCTGACAGTGAAGACATGACCAAAAAAATCAATTGGCACTATATTTTGAGGATATTGCTGAGACCACGATAAAGTGGAAACCAAAATAGAAATAGATCTCTGCGGACAGAAATAGATTTCTGTGTCGTCAGTTCTTTCCCAGTACCGACAACATACACCAAGCCCCCATGTATACCATAGTCTTAATTGTTCAAGAACTTGCATTCCCATTATACCATCAACAACCAGCCAAGATTCCCACGGGAATTTTTCCCACCCATTTACACATGTTCCTGAACACCCGGCTCTAAACCATCCTATTTCTGTGTACCCTGCAGCCGAATTAACAGTTAGGCATCCTTTCAACTTACTCGTTTAACTCTGATGTGCGTCATCCCCGCTGTGTTTGTACAATAGTAAGGAGCTTGGTGTATTAATACTTACAGTCGAACACAACTATATTTGCCCCTAGTATTACAGGAGGATTATAACAACGACATGTTTCAGCCCATATGTGGGCATTCCTGTATAACTGATCCGAAAGTCCAGTCACAACCTGAAGATGGTCCACATATTGAGCCGAAACATGTCGCTGTTATAATCCTCCTGTAATACTAGAGGCAAATATAGTTGTGTTCGACTGTAAGTATTAATACACCAAGATCCTTACTATTACTCATTTAAAGCCCTTCTGATTTCAGTGCGGCATGTTTTGCAGTTAGTCTTCAAACATCAGTATCAAATGAACACAGTATGAAGACTTTAACATCGTCAGTTCTCCTTGTATTCAAATTGATGTTTCTTCTAATATCTATTAAGAGTTGTCACTGACATAAAGGACGGCATTTTTTGTCCTTAAACTTCAATAATACCTATTTCTTGCAATTTTGAACTGAGATTATTCAAAAGCTTCATTTAACAATCACATTATTAAATAAGAATATTACCAACACCACAGACATTTAAGCTTCTCGGCTTGTCTGTTGATGAGACATTGTCATGGAAGTGTCATATTAACCCTTACCCTGATAATGTGGAGAATAGGGTGAGCTCCTAATAATGCCAGCAAATGGCAGATGGGATTTAACTTGGCGTTTAAAGGGCTAATCATATACTGTCAAGGCTGAGCACTGCCTGCTGTGCTATGAGGACTGTCACACCACTTATGGCATAAGAAACTTTAAGAACTATTTATTTTTTCGTATATACACTCAATAATAACCTGTGGCATAATTTTGGGGTGGAATGCACCGTACAGTAATAATATTTTTAAGATTAAAAAATGAGTAATTTGAATCATTGATAAGTCTAAACATAGAGACTCTTGCAGACAGTTGTTAAAAAAATTAGAAATTTTACCCTTGCACTCAAGATACATATATTTTCTTTATTATTTTTGTGGTGAAGAACGGGGATTTATGTACAACTAACCAAGAAATTCGTGGTAAAAATACAAGACACGAAACAAATTTGCACCTTTCAATGGCTAATTTGACTGCAGTTAAAAAAGGAGCTATTTTTTTTGGAATAAATTTATTTAACCACCTCCCATTAAACATAAAAAAATCTATCTAATGAAATAAAATTATTGAAACGTGCTTTAAACAGATTTCTTCTTCTACATTCATTTTATTCAATAGAAGAATATTTTAATTACAATAATAAATAGAATTTTGGTCTTATTATAAATCAAGGTCACTGGTTGTTTTATTTCATTTATTCATTCGTATTCTTGTACATTCTTATTCTAATTAATTTACACTACAGTTATTACAAAATTGTGTCTGTCTTTGTTAAGTATCTAAGGATATATTGACGTATAACTATTTTTTCTTCTGCATATGTAAATATGCAGGACAATTTATGTTTCCTTATGTTCTTGTAACTAAACTGGAACAATGGAAAATAAATAACTATTTAACTATGGAACGCACACGCAGCCAAGTTTCGTTTGTCTGCGGTTTCAGGGCTCAGTTAAATGCGGCCATAAAAATGACGTAAATATTTGGGTCGGGATGCTGAAAGCATTTTCAACCGCTCTGGGTGTCCATGACAGTAGGTAGTTTTAAATTTGTTTGGTCTCATCTTTTTGGGCCGAAGTTCCTGGCTTACTCACTATTACAAAGGACGGGTTTTTTCGCTGTTAGACGGTGGTTAGAAAGATTTTCCCAAAACTGATCTTGTTAAAAAGTCTTCCATAATTTGACTCGCCGTGTCTACCAACATCAGTTGTGGTAAATTTAGGATTTGTGTAAACCAACTCCACGAGAACTAAAAAAAAGTCTTTTGTAGATAAAGAATAGAGACCCACTCTTGTGTGGTGCTTCTATTTCATTATGTTTGCCATCAGTAGGTCCAGGGCAGATAGGAAACTGCCGCCGTGAATAAAATTCTCCCGCCCTTGTTTCCACCTTTCTTCTATGGGTTGTGGTAATTGTGTTGTGGGTATTTTTTTTTTCCAAATTGCCTCACAGGTTGATACGCTCGTGGAATGCACAGTTGAGGGTGCAGTTCTGTAATTGAAGCTCATCGATACTTGGGAATTCCTTGAAACCAGAAATCTGAAAACCATATTCGACAAATAAAGTTTAAAACACACATATTTTTGACACGAATTATGCCTTCTTGGATATATTTATTCTGTTATTATGTTGATGGAGACAGCAGATTATACAGAATTACACGTTTTTTTGTACCAAAAGTCAAAGCCAGTTTTTGTTCTAATGTGCTAGGTCTCCATCGCGTATTCTTTTATTCATTGCCTGTGTGCAGCAACTGTTTAAGGTTTTCGGATTTCGAAACACTCATTCTAAAATATTTGAAGAAATTTTCCCTCTCATCTTTCAAACGTCCAAAAAACAGTGTGAAATTCTGCTTCCCCTTCTCTTTCTCAAACCATTATAAATCCAGTATTTTCGCTTTCCTCGCTTTTATTCTGAAAGAAGACGAAGCCCACATGCAAAACTTATCATGTCCTCCTCACAATGATCAATGCCAACCACTCAAGAATGGTAGCAGCGGTCGTTAAACCGTCGGGTGAGCAGTTCGGATTTTTTCAGCTAACGTACAAACTTTCACGAACGACACTGGATTGTCGGAGTACGGCAGGGGCACAGTCCGGTATGTGTGTGAATTCGACTAACACGACACGGGGCATGTCGGGGGCACAGACGTGTATGTGTGAATTAGCCTTTAGTCAGGCCAGTTTGGAGTTCTCGTATTTGATTCCCCTGGGTGGGGAAGGAACTAATGTATGACACAGCTTCGGTCTCTTTCTCATGTTATATGTTTATGTTGGTTCTTACTCCCACCTACAAAGGGCATAGTTTTGCTACACATTTGCATGATTTCAGGCTTACGCCGCGAAGTACACGAGGACAGCGCTCTTCTGATTTATTACATAGCGAGTGGGATCTCTTATACACATTTGAATAATTTCATTTATTATTGATTCTTAAGATATTTTATCAACTCAGTTAGTTATATGTGACTTGCAGACTTATTTAATATTTTTATATTTATCATTACTCTTAAAATTTCTTTGGGTTTTCGTACGTGGAATTTATATAGTTAAGTGTACTGTTTTGTTATTGCTTGCGTTTGAGTTATAATGATGTGTCATATTTTGGTCGATTTGTTTCTTCGGATTAGTGGTTTACCACCCGAGAACAGAAACTCTTACCTTCCGAAACGTTGTGATTGTATTAAGTACTGTTGACGATGGGAAATATCCTTGTTAGTGATATTATTCAATACGCTACATATTTCGGCCTAGAAGATCATCGTCAGGCTTTAAAATAATATGAAAGAACATAATTACTTACTGCTGTATTTTTAAATTAAGCCTGTTAAGAGCGACATGTAGATGAAGAGTGGGGAGAATTAATGGATTGAGAGTGGCCGGCGAAAACCTCGGTGTCACATTGTCCACAACAGACCTCGCATGGACTAACCCGGCATCAAACCCGGGCTTCTGCGGTGAGATGCCGGCGACTAATGACCTGAGCCATTGCTCGGACTAGCAGACGTGCCTAACCCTGCAGCAACAGACATATTACCGACTATGAACAAATTGTTGATCATTATTAACGCAAAATATAATGGATTCTGTGAGGCTGATTGTTTGCAAGCTCAGAGCAACAACCAACGTCCACCACACACTATCATAATTAACTGTTGAAATTGCTTGGTTAAATATTCCTGTGGAAGGAAAAAAATATATATTGATTATTGCTACGTGGATTTCGAGATTTCTGCAACATTCTTTAGAAGATGGGGCCCTTTAGTGTTAACGAATAGGTCTACTGTTGTACTTTTCAAAATCCATTGAACAGAGTTCATCCTGCGAATCTAATATTACCTGTGTTAGTCGAGAAGTTACCCACACTTTATGCAACCCATATGTTCATGACCGTGTGCAGCAGAGTAGAAATGGTTTTCGTTTACATTAATTCATTGTAAGGATTTTACTTATGATTTTAGGTTATCATGTCGGTGGATGTCCTGATTAGGATATTACAGCTGATGTGACATCGAGAAAATACACACTACAATAACCTACCCCAAAAGAAGGTACATTTTTTATTTTACATGCTTAGCTTCATGAACTAGTGTTTCAGACTTGTTTTTACTCGGAATTAATTTATGAACTGATTACTCTTTTTTTTTTTTAGACATGTGGTAGAACTGCTTGGGCTGGGGCCTCTCCCTGTACGGGACAGCACACAGAAACATTCGTGTCCTAAAGGCAGCTGCATGTGGGAGACCAGAGTGCCACAGTACTGTAACCTGGCTTATGATCAATATAGCGTGTAGTGGTGCTACCTTACGGGTGAGGGAAGCAACTGTAGTCGGTACTGGTTGTCGAGGTTGGTCGGATGTGAGTGCGGCGGCTGAACGTAACAAAACACGAACTGGTAAGAAATATGACTGATATTAATAATTAGTACTCTTTCGACAGTGCCAATCTTAAACTTGATAAAGTTTATGATGTTTTATGCTTGTTATCCGTTGCTTGATATGGAATGTAACAAGCACCTTCATTTGTTCAAAAGTTGCGCCCGTGTGATTGAGGATAAACAAGAAAACTGCAATAAGACTGCAGTGTTTGGAGGAATTTCACATGCAGCTGAACTAATGTAATTAATGATTGTGATTAATCACTTCGGAATTGTTGAATACTTAGTGACGTTATTCATAAATTGTATTCGATTACATGTAAAATTCATGTAAAAAATTCACTTTTATACGTGAATTTTACAGACGTATAATATGTGTACGACTTGTAGGAAAGAAAAATTTTCCCTTTGCAAGCTACCGCGCCAATCATTCTCAATTTTGGCACTACACGGAGTGAGATACCGGCTTCAAACCCCGGCCTGTTTACTTCTAGGAAAAGAGCCTCAGGTACCTAACAAAAAGGAGGTTCGATGGACTATTTGTAGAAGACAAAAATTCTTTGCTACCGACGGGAATAAACCCACGATTCCTCAGTTCTTCAACCCTCAACCTGATAGCTATTCTGACTAGACTGTGTTGCGTCATCTATTGTAGCAGGAAGTTGGTTCGTTTTGGGTGTAATTTTCATTTCATGAATACTGGCATTGGAAAATATGTATGGTTACAGAGGAACTTGTAAGACCATGTTACGAATGGCAGAAAGGCGAAGTGAATGTGAGAATTTAGGCTAATTAATTGAAAGGGGAGCTGAGTAAAGCTGGACTAAAATTTGTGCAGATGAACCAAGAGATGTATAGGCCTAACTTAAGAGAAATAAGTAAAACGTTAAAATAAAGATGTAATGATATGGAAAGGAAGAACACGTTGCCCGAATGTCGGAATGTTAACAAGGTATGAATTTGCGTTGGGGCACGGGACAGTATATAGAATACCGTGTTAGGAGGGAAAGAAATGGGATTGCGCTGTTGTTAGCAGGAGTGTAAAAAGTAGCATATAAGAGAAAATAAAGACGAACCAGTAATGCATTTGTCATAGATGGACGTATATAATGAGGCAAAATTAAAAATGAGTGATTTAATAGAGACAACGTTTTGGAAATAGCTTACGTATGTAATTAAGACAGGGCTACCTCCGTGACAACCGGGAGTTATCGGAAGGTAGTTCCAAGAAAACAAGGACAACAACAATCAGATTAGCTATCGAATTCAGTAAAGCGTGACTTTATTGTAAGGAAAGGTGAACAGTGTGCAGCAGCAAAGACTGTATGGTTGAATGGTGGTTACAATAGGCATGTTTGTATTGCAACATGTTGAGTTGCGTTAGACGCTGTGGCCAGAGAACAAAGCAGTTCTTAATTTCGTAAAATATCACTTAAAAGGCGTTAAAATTGACAGGTCCGCCAAGAGTGGGTTTGGACCCCAATGAAAAAATTTTTTCGGCCCCTCTAGCAAAGTTAAACCATCCAAAAAATTTTTACGCTAAATCAGAAGTACTGACTCTCAATTGCAGAGTGGTTTGGGCTTGGTCTCAGAGGTTTAGTTTGTACGATCGGCGAATAACGATATTAAGGAGAAAAACATAAACATATACAACAGAGTAAGCCCGGGGCTCCTTTGCGGGCCGCCGGGCCCTTGTAATTTTTACCTGTTTACTACCCCCCACCCCCCGGCTTGAGCGGCACTGAAATCGACAAGTTGACACTATAAAAAAAAAAAAATCGGTATCACGAAGGCCTAAAACCAAATATGAAGTGGAAGGTATCTCGGGAAGTGAAGTGCCTGGTTACGGGCTATTGGCAGTCATTACCGACAGAGAGTGGATTGTATTCTTCATCACTGTATCTAACCCTCTACTGCGTGATATTATAAAATCAAACATATCTTTGCAAAAATGTGTATTTTTCGGACTATATGATAACATTTATCTGAAACAGTGATTAAAAGACTTGTGCTACCAACTAGCTGTCCAAATTCTTGTTACATGAAAATTTGTTCTCACCTGGGAAAGACACGTGTATGAAATACAAATAGAAACATTCCCAGTTTGGAAGGAGAGGCGGCAGAAGACTCGTCTGGTTCTGGGAACCACTAAGTCTCAAATGGGTACGGTTCAGCGTCGGATCTTGTGACTTTCTTGCCGTAGGGCAGGGCTAGGATTATTTTATATTAACCAGCAGGCCTAATAGAGCGTTTCCTTCAGCACAGTCATTAAACCACTTGTGTTTAGCGTACATAGCAGGGGTAAGTCTTCCCACATAAGTTACTGTTCTGCTTGATTATGACTGAGAAATAACTAAACCAGAGGCTGCACGACCTTAATTCTTAATCTTAGTCTTCTCGACGAGAGTCAATTGCGAAAAATTGATGTCCTTTATATAATTCATAATGTTCTTGTTCATATATATATATATATATATATATATAAAATTGAAAGCGATGAAATTAAAATATTCCCACATTAGAGCTACGTAAAAACGGCAATGTGTTTACACTTGGAAATGGTATGGCTTAGTGGAAACCTGTTGTTAACACGACAATGAACCTTCAGGTTTCATTCAAGTAAGGAAATATCTTGATTTGTCTGAGCCACTCAGGAAGGATTTTGTTCCATGAAGTTCACAAATTCTTAGTTAGTTATCATGCCGTACCCTGAAGAAGTATAGTCCGCTGTCCAATACTTAGGATATTTGGTAAGACCCCGGGACTTCCGAGCAAAGATGGTGTTTCAAAAATTGTACTGTGTGTTAATCACGAGTCTTTGACTTCCCTGTCCTGTAATTAGATGATGATAATCATCATCATCTGCAACTCCAACCGTTCATGACTGGCTCCCTGTGACTAATTTTTAATCGTGTTTCCATTACTACGTTTTTTTTGTTGTTTAAAGATTTGTGATAGATCAACATATATAGAACTATAATCTTGCCGGTTGTTTTGTATGGGTGTGAAGCTTGGTCGCTGACATTGAGGGAGGAAAGGAAGCTGAGGGCGTTTGAGAATATGATGTTGAGGAGAATATTTGGACCTAGGAGGGACGAGGTAACGGGGGAATGTAGGAGACTGCATAACCAGGAGCTAAGTGATCTGTACTCCTCACCCAATATTGTGCGGGTGATAAAATCGAGAAGAATGAGATGGGCAGGGCATGTGGCGCGTATGGGGAGGAGAGGGGGGCGTATAGGGTCTTGGTGGGGAAACCGGAGG
>Ga0123352_10018423_pt1 | contig 11127 bp, 6 predicted proteins | sample TergutLab28metaG_FD_89700 | JGI IMG/M metagenome (GOLD analysis project Ga0123352, IMG submission 89700) | Labiotermes labralis P1 segment gut microbial communities from Petit-Saut dam, French Guiana - Lab288 P1 | ecosystem: Host-associated > Arthropoda: Insects > Digestive system > Gut ... | reverse complement strand
TGGAAATATTCTGAGGAGAAAAATATTCGTGAATGTGTCGAAAAACTCAGACCCAGATGTTGGCCTGAGGAAACTACAATATGCTACAAGATTTCATTAGTCCAGTGATTGATAACTAATTTACATATAATTTTATATTTGTCAACATGCCACACCGTATACATAAGTGTACTAATGCTCTTTATGCTTATGCCATAATTAATTATTAATACTTATGTTAGTTTAATGCAGGAACTTAAAAAAAATGGAAGGGTATTGACGAGTAAATTTGTTGGGAGCGGGCCCTCGTCTTATGAAAAACGAATTTACCGGGCCGCGGTCTCACAAAGGTTGAGAAACACTGCTCTAGATCGCACTATATGGAAATCTCGCTTTGTAAGAGGCTTTGGACCTGTCGTCAGACAGACTACTAAATAAATGAATCTTACCTTTAACTAGCACGTGGACTTAATGTGTAATTAACTTCGATATTTTGCTAGGAACATAGTTACAAAACTTGATTTATTTAAATTCGATTATTTTTAATGTATTGTATAAGGAGTGTAATCTTCTGAACTCTTTCATATTTACAAACGCCAGCTCGCCACGTTAATTTCTCTCTTGGACCGCAGACCAGCCTCAGGTCCAGATCAAGTCATGTAAATAGAACATTACGCTGTACTGTATGTGTAGACAGCAAGCTATGCAGACACGAATAAACACTGTCCATCAGAATTACGCCACCACCACTTTCAACATTTCCCCCCAAAAAAGTGAGTTTTTATGATGCCCCGGTTGTAGGAAACGGTAGTCTATGGTGGGAACTTTTAGAACACTTTTTTATTTCGGTTACGGAACACAAATTGATTGTAGCAATATAGGGCTTTTGTGAGATCTGATTGCTGTTGGTTAATAAGCACAGTAATTGGGTGCTGTTCTGTACAGGTCTGCGAACTTGCTTGTTTTGTATACATTTCATTTTCTGGTAGATTACGTAGAGTAAACTGGTAATATATTTTCTGTGAACGGTTTGATTTGAAACCCATTTCCGAAGTGGCCTGATTCCTCACCAGGATCTCCCCCTTTCCTCCACAGCGCATAAACTTCAAATAGTAAAATGTTTAGTAGTCAGGTCTGATCAGACGTTAGCCCTCGGCTTCTCGCCTAGGAGGCCGGGCGTGATTCCAGGTTAGTCGGTGCAGTATTTGTGGTAGAGAAAGTGGCACTCAGGCACGTTTTTCTCCGAGTGCTTTGGTTTCTCCCCGTCAATTATCATTCTGCCGATGCCCCGTCCTCATTCATCCATCATCCGGGGAAGGCAGAGTGGACCCAGTAGGAGCAGAGTTTCCACAGAGACACGGCTTCACCCGTCTACGTAAATAAAGCGTCAACAAGCACTCGAAGGGACGTAATATTGCTATCATTAATATATCAGCCTACGCAGACCATTTTTCAGAAGCCCTATTGCAGGGCCAATGAACTGGAGTTAACCTCTAAATACCGTGGTGGTCTTTGTTTTCTACGGATACACCATCTGGTAGGAAAGGTGGCTAGATCCTATATAATTTATTACAGGAACCTCATTCTTGGAAACAACACAATTCGCCATGTAATTTATTAGAGAGCTATTCGCAGTAAATAGACAATCCAGACGAAACCCTGCCACAAGAGGCCCGCTGGGTAACGAAATGGATAATTCGTGATTGCAAAGACGGAGAATAAGTCACGATGCTAGCACATGGACTGGATTAAGTAATGGCCGTAGCCCACCAATAAATCTTGACCTAAACGAGTGTTTAGAAACTGTTATTAACGGAAAAATAACGTAACGACATACGAGTATTTCCGGTGTTAATACTACATTACGGCAGATTCACTAATAAACAGTACGGACGGTAGTGTGATTTGGTTTACTGCACAGAACTTCTACGTATTTTAATATTACTTCCAGTCTCCGGGACTGCCCACAAATGCTCCTGTTTGTCAAGGATCCCCTCCTAACACAGCTTAGAGTTCAAATTCTAACTTTTGGTCAGTGACCCTATTGGAGCTGGCGGACGGGACTACGCTTTACGTGAGATGGCAAGGGCAAGCTATTTATTTAGTTTCGTCTGCCAATCCGCTGTCACCATCGCTGTACATGTGACTCGCTCCAAGCCTTCCGCTTGAAAATTCCACTGCCGAAGAACTACGCAATAAACCATAACTTTTTTTCAACACGCCATTAAAACGGGGTGTACCATCATTAAGAGCGAACATGTATTAATTTCTGATAAGCTACAACGAAGGAAAGTAACTATATTATTTATACCTACTTAGTAACCTAATTGCGTCCTAAACAACAGGCGCGCACCCAAAGAGGGGCTGCCGGGCTGCAGCTCCGCTGAATCAAATTATAAAATAAAATAATAAAAAAAATAAAAAAAAAATAAATAAAAACAAGGATTTTGTGGACACGATGATATCAAACTTTTACGTGATTTACCGATTCAGCTGAAATCACCCAATGAACGCGGCTGATAACTAATACATGGAAATTAAAAAAAAATGAAAAAACTCAGAAGGACTTAGACGTACTTAAAAACACCTAAAAGGTTAGACTCTGTGATTTAAATTAGGCGAGTGACTTAAGGAATATATACTGACGTTTATATTTATATAAATGCAGTGAGAGACAATGATATGCTAGATTCATACTTACGGTCGATTTTTATTAACATAGTTCCTAAAATAAAACACAAATTATGTATAGACTCAGGGTCAGCCCACCCAACCCAATGAAAAATTCTGAGTGCGGGCCTATTGATAAAGTCTCAGAACGGACTTCGTTGTTGCTATACGAAACCAGTAGAATAGATTTCAATACAAGTAAAAGCAACGTAGAACTGATATTGGTCACTCCGTCGAATTCCATGAAAATAGTATTAGAAAGACGTTGGGGAAATAAAAGCAGTTATATTGAAAAGCTTAATATATTTTAAAAAAGTCGTCCATACAAGTAAGGACAAAAAGATGTGGCAGAATAAGTACCGAAGACCAAGGTATTCCACCGAAAACAAACTCTGGACAAAAACTACTCTCTTTAAAGGTTTTTTCAGTGAGTATATCAATATTCTGACGGACCATATAAGTGTAGGGCTTCATATCCGAATACGACAGGGGGAAAAATGACAAATATAGCAACCACAGAAAATATGAATACCAAGTAGAAATGGAGGTCACATGAGAAATGAATACAACATTTCACCAGAAATACCTGAAGGGAAAGGGCTACTTTCGAGACCTAGGAGTCGAGGGGCAGATAATACCAAATAAATATTAAGGTGTTGTACTTCATTCCCATGGCTCACAGTAGGGATAAATGGCGGTATTTTATGAAAACATTACGATTCTGTCCCATTGACCGTGACAGGTAATGACAATTTGCGACACGGGCAGAGAAGTTGTGCGAGCTGGGTAAAAGAATAAACACAAGTAAGCAGCCGCTGTAACTTAAATCAGAAGAGCCACATTGCATGCGTGTTTGTAACTCTAATACAACGAAATTTAACCAGTTAGCTTCTCAAGAAGGACTCTGCTTCATGGAGTGAGTAAGTAAGTAAGTAAGTAAGTAAGTAAGTAAGTAAGTAAGTAAGCAAGTAAGTAAGTAAGTAAACACAACGAAATTTACGACACAAGTGGCTTTAAGACTGATAGAACCCATGTATAATATGGCAACCGGTCTGTGTTTTGATTCTTACTTCTGGAGTCGTTTAAAAAGCGCGATTTATTATGTGGATGTGAAAATGCAGAAGGTAGCTGCGACAACGCATTCCAGACTCAAATGTGACAATTTTTAATACGTAAGTTTTAAATCTTTTGCCAGCGCAGTCTAAAGCCGCGTTCCCAAGCATGGTGCTTTTGACAAATGAGTCCAAAATTACGCAATGTACAAGGACAGCCAACAGGAATTACTGCTCTACGTAACTGTACAAGACAGTCCTCTGCCTGACGGAGCGAAATGCCTAGCTTGTTAATGAAGCAGATGTATAAGAAACAAAGAATTCTACGTCGAGTATGACTCAGAATGTAAATGTGAATCAATGATTAACGCAGAACTTAAAATTCAACAGCGACACCTAAACTGACACCCGCACTGAGTTTCTCTTCATCGACGGCCATGTGACAGTTTGTGGAGACAGTAATGAAAACTTCGCCACGTGCGACAAGTGGAGAAAGGGGAATTTAATTTTACAGGGGACGGTTCTAACACATTCCTTAAGGTGGTCTATGTTAGCGTTTTATGAATACGTTACTTCTGTGAATAAACAGTGTAACAGGGTTTAGGCATTTCAATGGAGTATCGGGTCTACTGGGGACGGCGACTTTCAAAGAACGGGACATTACTTTCAGCGTCATTACACCCTATGACGAAGTGCTTAGATACAGCGGACAGCATATTGCCTAGGCAACTAGGCAACTAGGCAACTTTGTCTGCAGCAAATAAACAAGCCTTCCGTCTCAATCTTGATAACCAAAGAAGCCCTTAGTATTTGCACATTTCTTTCTTTGTAAGGTACATACAAGTATGTGCCAAGTTTCAAATTTTATCTCATGACTCAACAGCACTATAGTGTCTAGACTTCCGCAATGAGGTTCCTCCAACGCACCCAGACACAACACACTCGGTAGGACTCCTCTGGACCAGTGATCGGGCTGTAGCAGAGATTTCTGCCTGACAACTCACAACACTCACAAGAGACGAACATCCATGCTCCCGACGGGATTCGAGCTCGCAATACCTGTAAGCAACCGGCCGAAGATCCATTCCCAATATGCGAATTCTTGCCCTTACTCAAAGACCTCATATCACTGCTAGATTTATTGAGGTTACATGTGGTCAGATTCGATGTTTATTGTGATATAGAAATAGAGAAGGAGAAATATTAGTAACAGCCTTCAAATGACAGAGAAATTTGCTCGTCTGGGGTAGAGAAGTGTCTTACAGACGCAATGCCAAGGTGACACGACATAGCGATACAGTTCGATTTGCGTGGCCCCTTTATGTTGTTCCACAGTGCTTTATCAACAGAAGACTTTTACTTCTGGCTAGTGATATACAATTAGGTACATACATTTAAAAGTATCGGGCAGAAGAAATTAAAGACCTACTAAAAAAATCCGGAATTCTCCCCTAGATCAAAAGAGATGTGAACATTTTATTCACGCATGCCGGCCTCTAAACCTTCCCTCAACACGACTGCATTCTGACTGACAATGCATGTTCGCCACTGCATGAGAACGTGTTTGGAAGTTGGTACTGCAAGAAGACACTCCACGGTCCTTACCTGCTTCGGCTTATCACTACTGGAATACAAAATGTCCGCTTATTGTACCTTGCGCATCATCATGCTACTTAGTTCACTTTTTATATTACTCCTGTGTGATTATTTATTTATTTGTATATTGTAACAAAACTCTTATCTAGTATATATAAGTAAAAATTCCTCACACTGCCAGCCAACCACTCACATTTCTTATCAGCACTAGACAAAACTCTTTAATTTCGCTGTAATGATATGCGAGTCCAGGGATGCTTCAAAAGGCCATCTGCCTTACATTAGAACTGTCCTTAAAGTCTTAATATTGGCCACGGTAGAGATATCTGCGCTGGACAGTTTAACTGAGAAACTGAGTTTCTTTAATTAGTGAACGTCGGTTGACAAATGATGGTGCAAATTTAGGCAATGTAAGGCATTTACATTACGTCCAGGAAGAATATTCATTAGCGTGACTGTAAGGTCTGGACTCTGTCGTAAGCCAGAAGAATCCTGTCCATATCGTCACATCTTATTTATTTATGATTAATTCAGTATTATCTCATTTAATTATGTTCTTTCAATTACATATACATATATATCTCTCAAGTGTTTCTGCTTTACAGGCTACAATGTTGTTTGACATTCAGAGGACCGGACATCATGACATATTCTTATAATAAAAGCCAACAAGATGCACTCTTTCTCAACTTTATATTGGTAAACAATTCGACATGTTTCCTACTGACTTACTGTCCATCATCAGGAGTCTTAATACTGTTTTCTCAGCAACGCTATTTGTCATACTTGTTTTGTTGACTGCTGGCAGACAGTCAACATAACTAGTATGACAAATAGCAGCTGTTGTGAATAAAGCATAAAGACTCCTGATGATGGAGAGTAAGTCTGTCCGAAACATATCGAATTTTTTACCAATATAAAGTTGAGAAAGAGTGCATCTTGTTGGCTTTTATTATACAAGACTAGAATGTTGTGTACGTTTCTTATCCTTTCCACGCCCCCTAATGCCCCAGTCATCCCAGCCAGATTATTTGATCGCCATATTGATAACTTTCTGAAGAACACAACTTACATACTTTCGTCATTATGCAACAGCGTTCAGTCACACTTTGCCTCCTGTCTCTATATCGCACATCATCTTTAACACTAACCATCAAAAACTCTCACAAATATTAACATAATGAAACTGAAGGAACGCAGAATGGCTCTGTAAATCTGTTACGATATCAGAAATCAAAGACACACCATATTCTCTAAGTTCATCCCAATAAATGAATACTATGCATATAGAATTTACGATATCTCATTCGTAAACGAAGCCCAATTGTAGCTTTTGGTTAGAAAAATGTAGCCACACTTAGTAGTGTAGCACTGGGGCCAACACAGTGTGCATGTCCGTGCACTGATTTCTGACGACAAAACATTCAGCATATCACATAGTGTTGGATGTACTTTTGTTGCCTTATTGGAACGCAGAACAGAATGGCGCGGATCATTTGTAATTCTGCCAGACATGGAGCTAGAGTCCTCTCGCCTGTAGTCAGTGGTGAGACCAATACTGGCATAGATATCCTGGCCCATGACAGACATTACATCAACTAAAATGCGAAGTAAAATATTTTACACGTCGGCGCTAGAAACAAAGATGACCGAACTGCCTAGTATAGAAGTACAAACAATGCTCTTAAATGTTTATGGCACTTGAACGAATTTTATAGATGTTCAAGAGCCCCACTGCGTAAGAGTGATACAATCTGTTCTTACACTACGGAAAATTTTATCAAATTTATCAAATCCATCAGCAAATACAGCACCGTACGAGAATACGTATAAAAGAAATTTCAGGCGCAAAAATTTACGTATTGCTTCAATAGACCTATTAAATTATTTCTCATCAATTCGGAAATTTCAAACGTAAAAGAAACTCCAGTGGAGTCCTTGAAGGCAGTCTGAGCCTGTCCACAACTGTATTGAGCATTATACACCCACCCAGGTCACAGCATCAGTATGCGAAGTCACTAGTGTGGCTGGCCATTCTGTCCTCGTGGACTTAGAGGGGTAAAGCTATCCTGTTAATGCCACGCAAGCACAGAGGAGAAGCAGACTTACAGATGTACATATACTCGACCTCGACGCTAGACGGGGGTGATTGGTCAGTCCCATGCGCAGCCGATTTACTCCCGGGAGCCTCATGGAAGTATTGTTAACTACAAGAGAGTATCTCGCAAGGTTTTGAAAGCCGCTGGCGCCCGGAAGAACCTAATCGGCAGTAATTGTAGTCACAGCATGGAGAAAGACACATTGTTCAAATTGTATATCACAAGAACTTTGGGCTTATTTATCATTTATAACCAATTTTTAATAAATATGTTGCTATGTACTTAAATAACATAGATTTTCATAGACTTTTAAGTAACAAACTGATTCTCACCGGACGTTCTGAAGCCATTAGGTGATGTTTCTTGGGCTAGGTGATTAATCTAGGATGTGTCCTACAGGACGTGAGGTCTACAGAGCAATAAATGGTGTCAAAAATCTTCATATTTAATAAGAATGGCGCATATTCATGTCAGCCACACACCGCACTGTCTGTCTTACGACATGTAATTTGCGTAAGACTTATTCAAAGTCACCGGCGCTCCTCTCGTCCTGCTTCTTGCAATGCACACTGTGGGCCGGTTTCAGCTGTCAGAACACACACAATATGTTACTACAGACAACGAGCAATAAGCTTAAAATTTCTGGACATTATTCATTAACTTAGTTCTTTTTATAGGTAATGCGCAAATTCGGGAACCGGATCTTTCGCCGTCCTTCTCTGGAACCTAATTAGAGGGGTCCGACAGGCGTACATAATCTGTGACTAGTGCAATGACGACAGTTGCAATTGCCAGGCACGTTTGCAGACGGAAAGGGAACCGGTTTGTGAAATGTGTTTTGTGTAGACAAAAAATATTAAGAAGAAAATTCCCCTTAAAAAAAATTCAGTGCGCTTAACACACCGTCAAAAACGTTCATAAATACGATTCAAAATTATTTTTACCGTTTAAATCTGAGTGGTGAGTACAGTTACTCACATGATACAAAATTAAATTTCGTTATATCGCAACGGGCGTATTTATGTGTTCCCTGATTTTCAAAATAAAAGCGCATTGTTTAGTTCAACAGCTTTAACCGATTTGCCTCTATAATGGAGAGGGCTGAGATAGGAACTTAATTTTTATGTATAATTTAGATGAATATCAGTTTTCAAAGGGTAAAATATATTGGGTGCTTTGGAGTATGTTACCGAGAGGTATAGTAGGTGAATGCAGTTGCATCACGACACTACTGCAGGCGGACGGTAGCACTCTCCACACACCAGGAGATGATACATGCTAGGAATGCTGTAGATACGCTTGCGCACGATTTTGTGGCGAATCGCGAGTTGCTACTATCCGTCCTGAGTGCATTTGCACAAAGCTGTCGCTGACTGCACTTCACTCGAAATGCTTGAGGTGTGAATTCTGTGTGTAAAACAGCCTAATAGCAGTCCATTAGTCCTCCATATAGCCGAAACCTGCCACACACGTCTACTACTTCGCGCTTATCAGCTTATGAGCTGTGGTCTGTACTGCCCACGTCATTTACTAGCGGTGTCAGTTGTACGAAATTCCATCCTCTCACTCTTTGTCGCTATCTGCGATTTTTCCCGGACCACCCGCTGAAAAGGCAGTGTGTATTCTCTAAGTCTGTGGCCCTGGACCCATCTACGGTAAGACAAAGTGTCAAAACCAAGTGTACCAATATATGAATCTTCATTTCTGTGAATAATCGAATCTCATGTACGTCAAATGCAAAATTATGGCGAATAAAATACGTTTTAATCTTCAAACTTGTTTTTTAACCGTGGGCGCAGAAATGAAAGCTTGGACTGATCCTTTGTTGTTGCCAGGTCTACATGGCCATGACGCAGTCTATAAACAGTGCGAAATAATAATGAACATAACTTAAATAACCAACAGTGGACAGAATAACAATATATTTATATATATATATATATATATATATATATTCTTTTTAAACCTATTTTAATTACCAGCTGAGAGACAGCCAATGAATGTAACGCGGAACGCGTAACGTTGACATTTCTAGGGGAGTGCAGACGACCTCACGAGAGTCCGATCGCAATCTTATAGCACCGGTGTGTGCAGACAGCTTTCTTACAACCCGAGGTTCGACAGTAGTGGTCATAGCACTCATGTTTGGAGGGAGTAAATATCGCTGCAGCAGAGACGCCTCTGTCATTGTAAATCATGAGTTTGTTTTTCATCTCAATACATAATTTTCCCCCATTTAATGCCATGCACTTCCATACATGATATCCTGTTTCACGTCAGTGGCCACATACAACTGTATGGTTCCTATTTTAGACGGTGCCATACCATTTTACGAACATTCCGCAAAGAACTTGTTTCTTTTTCCGGTCGACAGCAGCACAACATGACGTGGGCTCTATAAGTGCTAGTAACGAACTAACCGGACAGCACTATCATACCTCCTGCGGGCAAGTCCAAGTGGAAAGATTGACATAGGTTGTTTGTGTAGTGCCATAAGAATGCGATCAGGCTCTTCATAGATTTCATGCCTCAAGATGTAACTTTTTCCTCCAGCTTCAAACGCTGTGGCTGTGGCTATCACAGCGTTTCTGAACCAGTGGGACTTGACGTTCGGCTGAGTGGAACGACAGGGCCAGGGCTCAAACATACAAATGTCAATTAGTAGCACAATGCATATAACTGTAGAAACACTCTGCTGCTTTGGGAATACAGTTTTTTTTAACAATCACCGGTGGGACGCAAGCTGCAAAAGGCTGCTAATCGCTGTGTTAACATCATCATCTATTAAACTTTTACATATAGTCAATTTAAATGCATGGACATGTGTGCTTATCTCGGTTTGTTATGCAGAATGGCAGCAAGAAATCAGTGCGGTTGAACTACGTCAGCTCTTTAGCTGTTGGAGGGATTGAAGGTTAGCTTACGTACGTTCCGATAACATTCTGCTACGCGTAAAACGAGAACTAACTAACACTCTGACGAGTTATCATATGTGATGAAGGATATAATCCGTGCGCACGTGCAACATAATATTCTATCCTTTCCATTCCCTTTCTTGAGTTTTTAAACGGTAACCACTGGCACGGATGTCGTACGCCCAGTGTACGAGGTGCTGTAAACTGCTCCCATTGTGAAGCCACCTCTCTCTGTCCCTCACACACTGCTGGACAGCATGCCGGCGCTGTATACTCAAATGCGGAATGAACCGGGCTTCACTCGCGAAGCGCAGAAGCTGAGCCCGAAGCAGAGTAAAAGCAGACCAACAGCACTGCCCAGAAGGTACACAGACCACGACAACTCGCACGTACCTGCAACAGAGTGTTCAGCTTAATGATACGACGATTTAACCCCCCCAAGGTAAGTTATATTGGGCACAGTAAGTTACCTACCGAGGTTGTAGACGCTGGACACGTTACCACACGATTCCAGTACTTCCCTGTTATCCCAGCCCACAGGATAGACGGCCGCGCCGCTGCATACCAGCACAGCTGTGACAACAGACAATAATAATAATAATAATAATAATAATATTTATTAACTGCAATTGGGTTGTCACCCGGTGGCAGTGGTTATTTTACATGTATACAAAACATGAAATCGGTTACTTTTGAATTTAAGTCGGGAGGGCTACATGAGAAGCATGTAGTGGCAACTTGGAATCTTGGGAACCATCTCAGCATTTGCTTATAGACACAGGGAAACCAAGAAAAACCTGTGTCGAGGTGGCCGGT
>Ga0123352_10018422_pt1 | contig 11127 bp, 8 predicted proteins | sample TergutLab28metaG_FD_89700 | JGI IMG/M metagenome (GOLD analysis project Ga0123352, IMG submission 89700) | Labiotermes labralis P1 segment gut microbial communities from Petit-Saut dam, French Guiana - Lab288 P1 | ecosystem: Host-associated > Arthropoda: Insects > Digestive system > Gut ... | reverse complement strand
TCAATATCAAGGTTGATAAGTTTATCGTTCCATTTGTAAGTTACTTTATCGTTCTCAACCTTTCTTACCACAACAAAGTCTGCTCCCAAATGGGCAACAAACGGAACAGGCAGTTTGCTGATAGTCTGTTCTTTGTCAGTTATTGTATATGCTTCTTTTTCAAAGTTGTAATCGGATAGCAAAGAGGATAATCCAAATAGATTATATTTGTGCGGGTGTTCGTTGAATACTTTGTTTGAGTACTCATTTGTATGCTTTACTTTCAGCTGTGATAAAAATTCGGTAAAAATAGTTGTTTGTTTCACGTTGTAAAAATTCTTGCAGGTTGTTAAGTTAAAATTATTTTTATAATTTTTCTTTTTGTACACTAAAAAATTACAACGACAAAGATAATGTATAGTTTTTTACTACACTTTGCAGTTTTGTGCAAAAAATATTGTAATTTTGCGCAAAAAGAAAGATAACGGTTATGATAAAATCCAAACTTACAAAAGCACGTAACCGCAGAGGTCTTTCGCAGGAATATATGGCAGACCTCTTGAATATGGACGTGTCGAATTACAGCCGGCGAGAAAGCGGACAAATAAAAATATCTGCCGAACAGTGGCAAATACTCGCCAAAGAACTTGCTGTTCCTTTGGAGGATATTTATGAAGCTGACGAAAATCTGATTTTTATTTTCAACGATAATTCCACCGGATATGGATACGGTAATACTGTTACCAATTATTCACTTCCGCAGGATATTTTGGAACTGTACAAAAAGCACATAAGTGTCTTGGAGCAGGAAATTTATTACTTGAAAGAGCTTTTGAATAAAGCGAAGTGAAATTGGGTTGTAGAAAAAGCGTAGAATGAAAGCACAAAAGGGTAAACGATAAAAGGTGTTGTTAAACAGATATAGTTATTTTCTGTTTGGAGTTCCCTTAATAGTACAGTTTGCTGTCTGACTTCTCTCCTTTATTCCCTTATTAGTTGTTGAAAATAAGGGAATAAGGGAGTTTTTTGTTGGTTGTTTTTCTACTAAGAGAATTTTCTAAAACAGGGATTTTTCAAACAAACCTATATTAAATTAACAATGCCCGATAAAAAGACAAAAGGCTTACTTTACACGTAAGCCTTCGTCTTTTATCTTTCAGTCTTTTGTCTGTTTATTGTACAATCGACCTGAATGTTTGGTCTGTTACAAAACGAGCAAACTCCACATCTGTTCTGGCTCTTGCGGCAAGCGACGCATCTTTCGAAATCGCTGTTCTCAAATTAGAATAAACAGCTTCGCGGTCGTTTGTGCGAGCAGCAACAACAGCACTCAAATAAGAAGTTAACGCATTAGGATTAGCCACAGCAGCCAACGTTCTGCGTGCTCCGCTGTAATCGTTGTTCAAAATTTGTATCAAAGCGGCATTGTTAGAAGTAGCCGAACCGAATGCAGTTCTTGCTCTGGTATATTCGCCGGTTGCGATGTAAAGCGTTCCCAAAGCTTGGTTCAAATCCGCGCCTGTTCCGGCTGCTTGTCCGAAATGTTGTTCTGCTCTGTCAAGCTCACCGTTGAGCAACGCCATCAAACCTAAATTGTAGTTTACATCAGGATTGTTAGCGTCAATTCTTGCAGCGTTTTGGAAGTTAGTAAGTGCTTCCGCTCTGTTTCCTTGAAGCAATCTTACCATTCCTAAGTTGTTATGACCGCGCAAATCGTTGCCGTGAAGTCTGATAACTTCTTGATAAATAGCTGCTTTTCTGTTCGAATCGTCAGTCAAAGTAGCAGCGTAAAGAAGCTCCTCAACATTCAATGAAGCAGGATTTGAAGCTGCTAAACGAGCAATTTCCTCGTCCGATTTTCCAATTACATTTACGGTCAATTGCATGCGCGCACGACGTAATTGCGGAAGGATTTCGTCAGCAATCACTGTAAAAGCGGCAGACATATTTCTAATTTCGCGCTCGCGTTGCTCCGGGTCGGTGTACATTGACAATACGCGCAAAATCAAATCTCTGTCTTGGATAGTGGATTGCTCCATCAATTTTTGGAATCCGTCCCAGTCTTCGGGCGTGAAGTCTCTGCCTATCTCAACCGGAGTTCTTTGTCTTCTCAATTCCGTGTTAAGAAAACTTGCAGATACATTCGAACGTCTTTCTGCCAAGTTTCTGTTCAAGTCAAAAGGACCATCGGGCGAAGCGAAACCTACAATGTTCAAGCTTTCAACTTCTCTGTTTTCAGTTTCAACAGCTGTTCTTACGGCAGCGGTCAAATCTCTTACTTCTTGTGAGCGAGTTTCGCCGGCGCGTAAATCCGATTGCTGAATCAAGAATCTGATGCTTGCTTCTTGCGTTTCTTGGATAATACGCTGAAATTGGTCGGGCGTGATAGCCGGCTTAATTTCCGACGCTGCTGCCAACGTTGCAGTTGCATTTACGCCATCAGCTACTTTCACACGCGGAATTTGCGCTCCGGGTCTTCCGTTTCTTGTAACTTCGAAATCAAGAAACAATTCCGATTGTGCCATTTCGGGAACAAAATCAAATACAGAGCCAACCGTGAAAGTTCCGCCTTGTCTTCTGCGGATAACTTGGTCGTTACCAGTTACTCTCTCGCCTTGGAAACTTTTTGGTGTTCCTCTCAATTCCTGTCCGTCAAATACCAAAACAGGTGTTACAGTAACCACTGCTTGCCTGTGGAAAAACCTTTCAGGAAATCTGCCATCAACTCTTGCATCAATTTGCCCGCCTCTTACTTCCAGCGGATTAGGAGTTGTTCTGAATAAGTTAGCCGGCAATTCGCCCATTCTGCTGCAAGAACCGAGTAGTCCCAAAGCAAGTGCTAACGAAACGATAATAAATAATTGCTTTCTCATAAAATAAAAATGTTATTTGTTTTTGTGTTAATAGAATTTTTCTTACTTTTGACTGCAAAAATAGAATTTTTAATTGAAATATAATCCATTATTAAATATTCTTAATTGTTTTTTTTCGACATTTAGAGTTTAAAGTTGATTTAAAGCCATTTGAGCAACAAAATTATATATTTTTAAAATGCAAAAATACAACAACTGTTAGTTAAAATCTATGCGCAATTTAATAAAAAATCTTTCTTATTTGTCTTTTTCTAAGATTACAAACTTATTTGTGTTAAAAATCTCGTATTTTTTTTCGATAAATCGAGAAATTGGCTTGAAAAAGACTTTGCCGAGTTTTATTTCTGTCGAACCGGCAAATTTTTGTCAGTTGCGATGTCCTGAATGTTCGATAGGACAAGCGAAAGAAAAAAAATCCGAGTCGCGTTTTTTAAAAAAATCAATGTTCCGAAAATTGATTGATGAATTGAAACCGACTTTGACACATGTTATTTTTTATTTTCAAGGCGAGCCGTTGCTGAACGGCGATTTGTCGGGAATGATTCGTTATGCGCACGATGCGGGAATTTACACTTCCACTTCGACCAATGCGCAGTTGCTTCACGGCGGAGCGGCAAAAGCGCTTGTCAAATCGGGTTTGGACAAATTAATTGTTTCAATCGATGGCGTAAATCAAGAAACATACGAAAAATATCGGCAAGGCGGAAGTTTGGAAAAAGCCATAGATGGCGTAAAAAGTGTTGTTGCTATGAAAAAAAAGCTGAAATCAGCAACTCCATTTTTAGAAATTCAGTTTTTGGTGCTGAAAACCAACGAACACGAAATGCGTGAAATGAAAAAGCTCGCAAAAACGCTTGGTGCAGATAAATTAACTTTCAAAACGGCGCAATTGCACAATTTTGAAAACGGACACGAATTGCTGACTTCGATAGAAAAATACGCTCGTTACGAAAAACGGACAGACGGAAAATACCACATCAAAGGCAAACAGCCAAATCGTTGCTGGCGATTGTGGAGCGGTGCAGTGGTGAACACAAACGGCGATGTTTTGCCTTGCTGTTTTGATAAAAATTCGGATTTTCCGTTTGGAAATGTGCAGGAAAAATCTTTTGCCGAATGCTGGCACAGCGAAAAAGCGGTTGATTTCAGACAAAAAATCCTGCAAAATCGAAAACAGTTCGATATTTGCAGGAATTGTACAAGTTGAAAGAAGCCCCTCCAAACCTCCCCAAAGGGGAGGTTTATTACAGAGGCTTTAATAAAAAATTCAAGAAAAAATCAGAGAATTGGAAGCCTCCCCTTTGGGGAGGTTTGGAGGGGCTTCTACCTCACTCAATTTCTCATTTTCGCACCGTAAAACTCGTGCTTGAAATTTATCCACCCAATTCATATTGTGCGTTGCCATAATAACGGTTGTGCCTGCGAGGCTGATTTGATGAAGCAATTCGACCAATTCTGTTCCGGCTTCTGGGTCGAGATTTCCGGTTGGCTCGTCGGCAAGAATAATTTCGGGCGAATTGAGCAGTGCGCGCGCAATCACAACACGCTGTTGTTCGCCTCCCGAAAGCTGATGAGGCATTTTATAATCTTTGGTCGCCATTCCGACTTGTTGAAGCACGTTTTCGATTTGCGATGCGATGGCGTTTTTATCTTTCCAGCCTGTGGCGCGAAGCACAAATTCGAGATTTTGATTTACAGTTCGGTCGGTGAGCAACTGAAAATCTTGAAAAACGATGCCGAATTTTCTACGCAAAAACGGAATTTCCGATTTTTTCATTTTTCGCACATTGTAGTCAAAAACCTGCGCCGAGCCTGCCGAAACAAGTGCTTCGCCGTAAAACGATTTCAAAAGTGAACTTTTCCCGCTTCCGACTTTTCCCAACAGAAAAATAAATTCACCACAATGAACTTCAAAATCAATGTTTTTCAGAATAATCAATTCCTGCTGACAAATTTCAACGTCCTCATATTTTATTAATGTTCTTTTTTCCATTATTTCTTTTCCTCTTTGTCTGCGTCATCCGTTTTTTCGGCTGGTTTCAACGCACGTTTAATGGCATCTGCACCAAAATAAGCACCGGCACCGGCAATTGCTCCGCCAATTGCACCGCCCAAACCAAACAGGACATTCAAAAGGATAAAAATAATAATACCCAAAACTATCATTAAAACAATGTTACCTGTTTTGCTAACTAAAAAATCTTTCATATTAATTTATTTTTGTGTTATTAAAAAGCTATTTCTGTCAAAAATTAAACGCTGCACCTGCCGTTAGCATAAAACCTTGCACTTCGTAACCGTACCATACTTGATGACGGCTGTTTATCAAGTTATTAGCACGGACAAAAACCGACCACCAATCGCGCACGGCATACGACGCGCCGAGCGTTATATCTATTATCGGAGCTAATCTGACAGGATGAGGTTGTAATTGCCATTCGCCATTCAATTGTACGAATTCTCTCCCTATTCCTGCATAGCGTATTCCTTCAAAAAAACAGGTGGCAAAAACATTCAATCTTTGTGTAATTTGTACATTGGCATTGATATCCATTTCAATTATCGGTTTGTGCCAAGCGTGCGTAAAATCTTCGATACTCCAATGATTATACGCAAAATTCAACTGTGCGTTAAATCTGTTGTGATGTCTGTAACTCACGCTTCCGCCCAATCGCAAATGATTTGCTTGGCTGTAAAGCGCGTCAAAACGATTGGAATAAACAGGACTTATAACACCAAAAGGCGGAAACATAATATATTCTCTGTTTACGAAAAAGTATTGATTATCAATAGCTCTGTAACTGACAAAGGCATCGAACAAAAGTCCGCTCATCGGACTGATTTTTGCACCGAAAAATAATTTGACAGGCGAGAAAGTATTCGCAACCATCACATCGGGACTCAAAAAGATATTTTGCTTGAACATCCGATTCATCGTGTTTATCTGATAATCGCCTGTAAGTCCGGCGTACACCGCCAACAATCTTGGAACAGCGCGCCACTCGAAACGAACATCGGGCATAACAACATTTCTGTCATTTTGAGCGAAAACAATTTCCGCACCGAGCCGAAGGTTGAATGCATCACGCTCAATGCTGTAATAAGGATTTACGCCAAGTACGAATTGGTTTTGAAAAACGGTATCCAAAGCATTGTTGGCATTTGCATAAAATATATTGGTTGACGTTAAATCAACTCCTAAACGATTTCCAATGGCAATTTCGCCATCGATATTGGCTCTCAACTCAATCACTTGCTCGGAAAGTTCGGGACGTTCGTCAGTTGGAACAAGACCGTTTCGTACAGTCAGTAAATTGTAGTTGAGATGAATGCCGTAACGTAATTCATCTGTTGTGGGCGAAGTTCTGATTCCCGCGTTTGCATTCACTCGCCACAAAGTATTTGTATCTGCCAAAGGCGCAGTTAATAGCAGTTGCGGTCGCAAGTCGTTTGTCGGGAGAAATTGCGGGTATATTCCGATAAGGTTTATACCGAAAATAGAATTAATTTGATTAGACGCATCAAACGTATCGCCAAAATACCTGAAAAATTCGTGTCCGCCGCTTAATCCTGCGTAGAAACTGAGCGTTCGCATTTTGTGGTCGAACATCAAGGCTGCTTGTGTTCTGGAATGCGCTTTGTTGTTGTGAAGTCCTTCGTGATTCAGAATAAAATCGAGCCTCGTATTCGGTTGTCTTACCAACGGAAGTGCCACATCTGCTAATGAATTAAAACCTGTTCCGATACCTGCGCGCACAAATCCTTCGGGATGCATTGTTCTTGATTTTATCAATTCTGCCGCTGCCAAATGATGAATCGTGCTTTCGACAGCAAGCGGTTGGCTGAAATCGGTGTTAAATACCGGCGTTCTCCTTACTATTCTCGGCTCGATGAAAAACGGCATTGAGTTGATTTTTCCCGCAGCTTGAATTACAGGCTGATATTCGCGCTCGATGGTAATTTGCCGAGCGAATGTGGTGTCTCTTTCCTCAGTTTGAGCGAGTAGAGAAAGAGAAATTGCGGAAAAAAGAAAAATTATTGACAGTTTCAGTTTCATTGTTATTTTCATTTTTTTTAATTTCAGAATTCGGATTTTCCCGTAGAGACGTGGCATGTCGCGTCTCTTAGAGATGCTGAAACAAGTTCAGCATGACGATATTTTTATAACGGACTTCTCCGATTAATTGCCTCTAAACGTGTATTTATCATTGTTTGAATATCGTCGTTTGCGGTATAATTTTGTTGCAAGCTCAATAAATATTGTTTTGCTTGAAAATCATCGCCACGAGCAATATAAATATCTGCCAACAACACAAAAGCACGCGCCAACCAATACTGATACGGTGTGTTTCGCTGTATGAAATCCATAATTGTCGCTTCCGATGCGTCCAAATTATTCATATCGAATTGCGCTTGTGCCAAGAGGAATTTCGCTTCTGCGCCGTGTCGCGTTCGCGTATTTTCGCTTACAATTCTCAAATCGTCGATAGCCGTTGCGCGCTGATTTAGAGCCAACAGCGATTTTGCCCGATTGTAACGCGCTTCGATTTTAACTTCCTCGCGCGTGTGCGGGTCATCAATAATTTCTTGTGCCACAGCAAGCGTTCGTTGGTGGTCGTTCAAGAAATAACTGCAACGCAAAATGCCCAGTCGCCCGATATTTCTGTTTTCGTTAGTACTTGCAATTTCTTGAAGTTGAGCGAAATAGTGAAGCGAAGTGCTGAAATCTCTGTTGTCGAAAGTAATTTCGGCAGCGCGTTTTACGGCATCCTCCATGTGTCTGTTTCCGGGAACTCCGGCTAAAATTCGGTATTGAACAAGCGCATTGTTTCTGTCATTCAGTTCAAAAAAACTTTCGGCAAGATAGAAGCGCGCCGTCATACAGAAAAGTCCTTCGTTTTCGGTGCAATGATTTGTCAGATAATGATTTAAACTTGTAACGGCTTCTCTGAAATTTCTGCGCATAAATTGCCTTTCGGCAGAAATAAACAGAAGCGAATCCTCTCTGCTTGCCGAAGTTTGGAGATTTCCGCTCAATGTTCTTGTATAATCAATAAATCCGGCGATATTATTTTTTTCGAGAAAAGCAATTTCAAGACTTTCGAGTGCGGTGCGCGATTCTTCGCTTCCCGGATAATTGGTAATTACGCGCTTGAACGACTCGATAGCTCGGTCTAAATCGTTGCGGTTGAGGTGAATCATACCGATTTCCAATGCTGCTTTCGGTGCTAAACTGCTTCGCGGAAACGTGGTGAGCAAACGGTTGTAAGCAGCCAGCGCGCGGTCGTTGCTTTCGAGCATCAGATACGAGCGACCGATGGCATAAAGCGCATTGTCGGCAAATTGCGAACGCGGAAAATCAACCAATAATCTTTCGAGCATCGTAATTTTTGCTGTATGATTTCTCTGCAATCCGTTGATATGTGCAATTTGAAACAGCGCATAATCGCCTGTTGCAGGCGAAGCCGTCATCGCTCTGTTGTAAGCTCTTATTGCATTAGGAAAATCGCGCATATGAAAATAACAGTCGCCGATACGATTCCAAGCGTCTGCGTAAGTCGGCTCGCGGTTTGAAACTCCGCTCGAAACAAATCTGTTAAACGCGGTCAAAGCTTCTCCGTACTGTCGTAAAGAAAAATGAGCGTAACCCAATAAATAATGCGACGAACGCAAATTCGGACTGTTTCTCGACTCGGGATTGGCATGAAACGCTTGCAAATCTCGTACTGTGTTGGCAAAATTTCCTGTTCGATAGTTTGCTTCGGCACGCCAAAAAAGGATTTCGGCGGTATATTGTCTGTTTTGAGGATTTTCCAATCCGGCAGTAAAACGACCGATTGCATCGGCGTAATTTCTACGTGCAAAACTTTCTGCACCTAATTGATAGAGCAAAAATTGCCGTGTTTCGAGCAGTTGCGGAGTCATATTTCTAATTCTGCTTATCGACTCGTATGCAGCGGCAAAATTTTGCGTTGTCATATAAATCGAAGCGAGAAAATCGTATGCACTGTCGGCGAATCTCGTATTTGGAAATTCGGTTAATAATCGCTCAAAAGCCGCGATAGATTCACCGAAAGGCGAGTTTGTTTCGTATGTTGTGAGCGCGAAATTGTACAAGGCTTCTTCGCGCACAGTCGGGTCGAAATTGGTACTCAAAGCCGCTTCGTAAGCCAACCGCGCATTTCGTATATCGCCAAGTTTTATGTGCGAATTTCCGATGTGCAGAAAAGCGTTTTCGGTCATTTCGTCTTGTCTGTTTGCAATTCTCGACAAATAAAGAATGGCATTTGGAAAATCCTGCGTTTTATAAAACGACATGCCAAGTATATATATATCGTTTCGCGATACTTGGGGCGAAAGCGCTTCGTACCTTCTCAGCATGGCGATTGCTTCGGCAAAATTGCCTTGCTTGTAAGCAATATTGCCAAGAATGCGATACACTTCCGCATTATTCGGATTGTTTGGATTGTGCGCCAGCAACGGCTCGGCACGGCGTTTTGCTTCGTCGTATTTTCCTTGACTGTAAAAAATCTGAATAATGTAATAAGGTACAATATGCTTGTAAGCATCAATATGTTCCAATTCCAAAAAGTGAGGCAAAGCTGTGTCGAAATTTCCGCGCATGTATTCCGAATAAGCAAAATAATACTTTGCCGAAAGATTAAAGCGCGTATCTTGTTGCATTAAATTCCGAAAAGCAGTTGATGCGCGCGCATAATTGCCGGTTTGCAAAAAAGCGTATCCTTCGCTGAATTGCTTTTCAGTTCGGTCGCGGTCGTTCAAATTATTTTCGTTTATTTGGCGGAAATTCGTAAGCGCGCGATTGTAGTTCGGTCGCTCGAACGAGAGCATGCCCAACATAAATTGCACTCTGTCAGCAAACGGCGAATACGGATGACGACTAATATAATGTGTCAATCGGTCGTAAGCATTTCGACTGCGAAGTTCAAAAGCAACGGTTGCCAAATAATATTTGGCTTCCTGTATTGCTCCGGCTTGCGTGGGCGATGCCGTTTGTATAAAATCCTCGAAAAAACGGCTCGATGCGGCAAATTTTCCTTGGTCGAAAAGCTCTTTTCCTGTGTTGAATTTTTCTTGCGGAGTATGAAAAATAAAATTTTGCTGAGCAAAAAGTCCGCTTATTGTCAAACATGCGAACAGATTAAAAATGATATATTTTTTCATAATTTTGAATGAATTTCAAATTTCGCAGGGGCGAAAAATTTTTCGCCCTTACATTACAATTTTTCGTTTTTTCGGGCGAATTCAATTCGCCCTTACAATTTCGCGTAAACTTTTTATCACTTTATCAAAATTCGTGCTTTCGTGCTTTTTAAAATTCATACGCTAACGACACAAACCAACCGCTTTGCCGTTTTCTGTCGGAATCATGTATGTTTAAGTTATTTAAGCCGAAACTGTAACCGCTTCTTACTTGAAGTTTCCACCATTGCACAGCGGCTCCGACATCCATTTGCAAATTGAAACGGCGCAGACGACCATCGTACAAATCGGAATATCCAAATCTGTAACCCATATTTTCAATAAATTGCAAACCTTGTAAGCCATACGGATTATTATCCCGAATGGTTGTTTCCACTCGCTGAGGCATGTACAAACCGATATTGAAATTCGGTCCGGCAAAGGCAGAAACTCGTAAAACTCCTCTAAACAACGTGTACGATGCGACCGCATACACCGGAATATTGAGTTGATGTCCTTGCGTGTTAATCCGAATGGAATCCGAAACAGAATTGTTATTATTGAAATGGAATCTTTGGGAGTTATTTCCAAACATATAGGAATAAGTAAGTCCTGTTTGCAAGCTCAAAAAACCAACTTGCGGAGACTCAAATTCAACCGTTCCGCCCAAATGAAAACCATGAAAATAACGATTTGACCGTTCGCTCGAAAAAATTCTCGGTTGCGAATATCCGGACTCTATTCGGAATCTTTGCGCTTGAAGCGTGAAACATGCTGAACTTAAAATAAAAACAATCAGTGCAGCGACTTTAAAATATTTTTTCATTTTCTCTGTTTTGAATTAAAAACACGAGGCAAAGATACTATATTTTTTGTGAAATGAAATATTTTATGGTTTGAAAAGTGTGGAATTGTTGGGAATTTTAGTTTTAGTAATAGTTTAGACAAAGAACTCATTTAAACTTTTAATAAAATCAGCGTGAATGCTAAATAATACCAACTAATCCAGTTATCATTGAGTTTGTCAAATCTCATCAATAGTGTTTTGAAACTGTCTATCCAAGCAAAAAGT
>Ga0123352_10018421_pt1 | contig 11128 bp, 6 predicted proteins | sample TergutLab28metaG_FD_89700 | JGI IMG/M metagenome (GOLD analysis project Ga0123352, IMG submission 89700) | Labiotermes labralis P1 segment gut microbial communities from Petit-Saut dam, French Guiana - Lab288 P1 | ecosystem: Host-associated > Arthropoda: Insects > Digestive system > Gut ... | reverse complement strand
TGTTTGTGGTTGGTTGTGGTGGTTGTTAGAGGGGATTTGGGCGGGTGGTGAGGGCGTGGACTTTCGGGAGTCTGCTGTCGGTAGCGCAAGACGATATATTCTATGGGTAGTTACTTTTGTTTTTGTTTTTCTGGAGTCCTGTCTTCACTCGCCAGTGTCTGTTTTTTTTTTTTCCCCCACTTTTCTTCACATGTATTTATTTATTGTTCAGCCCCCGAGTTGGCGCACACTCTTTTATCACTTATCGGCGGCACTTTCCTTCTTCCTTTCCGATGCACACAGTAACACAGTACTTTACATTGTGGAAAAAAAAAAGTGTTTTTCTCTTTTCATAAGCTTTTTTATACTTTTTACTCAAAAGCAATTATCAAAATTCCTTTAGTGTAAAATTCATTCAAGTATATATATATATGTATATATCACAAAATCAGTTACATTGTCGTTCAACATCAGAAGGCATTTTTTTTACGTTTTCACCACTGGATATAATAAATATTGTGTTTATCCTAAAAGACAATTGGGGTATTTTGACTAGGAAACTCACCACGATAGATAATAACGTTCTGGTCAGAATCTGCCCAGCTACAACAGCTGTCTACAACACCAGCAGCTGTTAATTGCTGCAGTTTCAGCTTTCTAGCTGTCTTGACTGACTGACTGGCTGGCTGGCGTGATGACGATGATGATGATGATGATGATGATAATAATCATAAGTGACAGCGTGAGATCATGTGACTTGTAACTACAACTAAAGTTTTGTGCTAACTGGTGCACGTTGTGTTTTCTTTGGGTAAGAAATAATAACGTAATAATTAACAATGCCATTTTTTACATATGTTAGCTTCGTAAAACGAATTCGGTGTGAAATATCAACAGATTATTTCCACACCTTCAGTCAACGACTAGCACACAATATAACAACTCCACCTTCTTTACTAGAGCGAGTTCTTTGGTCATGTATATCCATCTGTACCTTATTACTTAAATAGCAGATGTGCATTTTACAAGACGAGCCTTAACTCTCTTTGTTTTCAAATTAAAATTACATAAATATATTTACAAATGAACTGCCCACAAGTTTGATATACATTAGTAACTGGAAGGTTTGAGAAGGCACTTCTTCTCAATGCACACCCGAGACAGGTTCTTGGGGTCAGGGGCAAGGCAACAGGCCAGCTGGGCCCCCTCAGACCCTCATGGGGAGGGGGTTGAGGATCGGCACATAGTATGTACAAAGGAGTGCCTCTCCACCACACACCAAGCTAACCAGTCCAGTCCTGGAGTCAGTCACCTTCTGGTGTTGTTGTTTTGGACGTGGTCACAAAAATCAACAATAAGAACTATGTTACAATAAAAGACAGTACAGTTTTTGTGGGCAGTTTACCAGTGAATTCTTTCAACGAAACAGTTTACAGATGTATCAGCCCTTAAATGGGCTGTTTTGCCATTTGGTTACAGAGAAAGAGAGACTGTGGCGGCAAGGAGCCAAGAAGAAGTAAAATGGATAACGGAAGAGATACAGCAGCTTGTAGAGCGCAACAGAATATGAAAGGCAAGCAAGAAGAGCTGAATGGAAGCAATCTTGTGTCGAGTGTCGAAGCGGTTAGGATGCTTTCATCCAGGAGCAGACCCAACTGGATTCTTGCTACTGCTGCTGCTGGTCCTCGTATGGAGCCGTGTGCTACTCCTGGAACTATTCCAGTTGCTCCAGAAAGTTGGGCGACTTAAAGTATTCGGGAACGGGGTCGTCTAGTCGGGAGATTATCTTGTAGATGGATTTCTTCCACGACTGTTCCGAGTCTTTGCCGCCCTGAATTGCCTTGAAGAACTCCCGGAGGGTCTGTTCCACCACGAATCGGAAGTTAGTAGGAACCTGCAATAAAAGAATTCCATCTGTTGTATTATGACTTGAACATATATAGGGTAACATGCAAGGTCTGGACAAGGAACTGCGAGACGCAACAACGAGCTGCTCAGGTTTCAAGTCTCCAGGGATACGACGCCGTGTTGTGTGGTGAATAGCTACTGTGATCTTGAAAATGAAGGCAACAAAGCTCCTCCTAAACGTCGATAACTATTTGTCAATCGACACGGCAACGCATCGCAGAAGATTTGAGTCTTTATGAACGCCGCTTTGGGAACCGCATTTCTATCTGCTTCGTTCTTTTAACCTTTTGGCGTCGGAATTATTTTTTTAATTTTAGCACACCCTGTATATAAAATGTGTATAATACAGGAACAAAATACGTTAGAATTATGAAACAAACTGTATTTTGAAGAGAAAAAAACGGAGAATATACATCATGTTTGAAATATTCAGTACCTATATTTGTTGAATAAATATATAAAATGCAACTTTAGAGGTCAGCGTTGCGGTACGACCACTATAGTTGACATTAGGCGTCTAAAGGTTTATTATATTTCGTAATGCTGGTGTCTTTTCATGGATTGCTCACTTGTTTTCTTTGTTTATGCCACGCAGACTGGACATTTTAATTAGTACAATAACGCAATGTGCTACACATTTTGACTGATTTCAGTATGCAAGCTACGAAAGTTGCGTTAGTGGGAGATTAATTTTTACTGCATTTTTATAATCTTCGTGAACTGTCATTAAGTTACTCAATTAACACACCAACTAATGCTCTTATATAAAATTTACACATTAAAACACTAAAACTGCTCCGACATGTTTCGGCCCCAAGACCATCATCAGGGAGCTATATTTTCCTTGCTAAAGTCACATTAAAAATAGTCACTGATTAACTTCGTTGTACTAATAGGATGTTGTGGCAGCATGCCCGCAATATAAATTATACCAATTAAGTATTGTCAAAATAAATATTAGAATAATTTTGTACACAAATAATGAGGCTTAGTTTTAGTGTTTTAATGTGTAAATTTTATATAAGTGCATTAGTTGGTGTATTAATTGAGTAACTCGACAACATGCACGGTGTAACAATGAAAATCTGTCATGAAGTTAATTTGACAGGTCATACGAACCCGAAGCTAACTAAACATCAATTTCGTACTCCAGATGGGATTCAAAATCTTGAAAACAATATAGTTTATAAGCTAATTAAATCATGACAACTACTTGAGTCAGCAAATCCGCATTCCCTGTCGCTGTAGTACCCTGGCAGCAGCGGTTATGCAAATCAGCACGTTACGAATCGTCGAAGTCAGGCCAAAATAGTGCAGCGTGTTACCGACCGAGTCAGGGCGATTCTGCTACACGTAGTTCGTTCGCATCACCTCCGATAGCGACACTGTTATCAATAGCAGTCACTGTGTTGTGACGTCACTATGTACATTCAAGGGCACGATCAGATGTTTTAGAGGGGAGGAGGGGTGGGTCTTCACAACACGCGTTTCAGCGATCACGTTCCGGAATTTTGCGTTTCGAGGCTCTCAGACAACCTGTGTATCAAGTTTCCGGTCAAGGAAGTATTCGAACTGGGATTACTGGAAGTACGCATCGTGTACGGATTAAGGAAAATCTAAACATTGCCAAAAGTTCATCACAGACAAGGTTACATTTTAGGTAAAACAGATTGAAAGGTGTGTTTCGAAATGAAGGGTTGCTGTAATAGAAGTTCATTGCTGCCATTTTCAGGTTTGCGGTCGTCAGCACGACGAAGAATTTGGCTCCCTTTTTTTTCACATGGCACTATATACGTTAAATTTGCTGTTTCAGTCCCGCGCAATGTAACATTTCGTTATAAGGTACATGTAACAAACCTTTGACAGCGAGACTCTATGGGTTAGTGCTGTACAAGCAGAACGAAATACTGTTGTGTACAAATTCAAGCAGTACAAATCAATTTTATAAATGAAACGTTTTCTGCACTATTTCAAGCAATGGGAACGTGCAACCTACATGACAGAACACTTACAACCAAAACACAGTAGTAACTAAAGAAAAGTCTAGTACAGATAATTTGAGATTTGGAAGGATTCTAAGTAGTGTAGGGTATTTTATGTGCATGGGTCCGTGCATCGTGAATCGAATTTAACAATTTTCCAACTAGATGCGACTTATTCAGTTAATTACATTATTGTAGGCAGCTCTAACATGTTTCGGGTGTAGACACCCATCATCCAGGAGCTCGTACAACTGTAAATACAGCTTCTGGTATTGATTAACCGGATCTACTACCATCCGCTCTCGTTGTTGTGTTCCAACTCAACAACGATAGCGTATGGTAGTAGATCCGGTTAATCAATACCAGAAGCTGTAATTACAGTTGTACGAACTCCTGGATGATGGGTGTCTACACTCGAAACATGTAGAGCTGCCTACAGTAATGTAATAAACTGAATAAGTCGCATCTAGTTGGAAAATTGTTAAATTAGTGTAGGGTAGTGTGAGTAGGGTTTATCTGCCTGTGGAGACAGCCTGGGTCAGCGGGCTGTCTCTGCACAAAAACATCCCCGCGAGTACCCCATGTCTCTCACGGATAAGTCTGTTTATGGATTTATGTTGACTCGGTTTTAATGGAAAGATACGGCTGAATATCGGAACTTGGTGACAAATTTTTGGTGCGATTCTCTAACGTCGAATTTATAATGGATCTGTCCAATGCTTTAGGCGGACATGACCGCCAAGCAAGACGCTTGTTTAGCTTGTATAGAAGGCCTAAAATTCTGTATACATAGCAAATTAATTCATAAACCATTACCTACCCGTTTAAAGACTAAGACTAACCTGAACTATATTTATTCAACTCGTACCTTGCCATAAACACACACAGTACCGGTTTATAACCAATCAGATAATGTCGCTTAGGGAAACAAGCGTTGTTTTTCTGAGATACGTGCAAAATGCGTAAATACGTTTGTGTGGGCAGATCGTAGAATTTATTTAACTTTAAACCTCCCGGCACGTGTAATAACTACTAGACTTGAAACGGTTGCGGTAGGCCCACACGTGTACGTGGATTCCTTGGAAGAAAGCTGAGGTGTAAAAATTTCTACGGTACATGTAAAACGTAAGGCTTTTCGTCACTGTCAGCATCCTGCAATAAAAGAGGGAGGGGGCATTAATTGGTGACTAACGAACTGGAATTGCGTATCGATCGGCATAGAGGTTGGTGCGTGGAGTAATTAACTGCTGCTGGACACACTGTCAATAGACAGCTAGCCGAATGCGCGGATTATTAATGAGATGTTGGCGGACGAACAGGTTAACTTATCAAATTTATTTGGATTCGAATTTTTCGGAACGTAATGATGTTTACGCGGAATTTTTACGCATAACGCCCTTCTTTGCGCGATATGCGGATCAATTTATATGCGAAACACTTGATTTAACCTTTAGACGCGTAACGTCAACTATAGTTGACGTACCGCACCGCTAACCTCCAAAGTTGCATTTTATGTATTTATTCAACAAATATAGATACTGAATATTTTAAACGTGGTATATACTCTCCGTATTTTTCTCTTCAAAATGCAGTTTGTTTCATAATTCTAACGTATTTGGTTCCTGTATTATTCACATTTTATATACAGGTTGTGCTAAAATTAAAAAAATAAATCCGGGGCCAAAAGGTTAAATTGTACCTTACTGTATGCACTTAACCTGTCGTAGATAACGAAAGTATACTTTCTTCCTGAGGTGCGCTACACTGGGGACACACCAGTTATCTTTTTCTACAGACTGCATGCACACAGTGCTAGTAAACCAAACACCACACTTTTTAGTGGCCCCTGTGATCAGTTTTATGCAACAGAAGAGAGAAAAATACACAGTATATGAGGAGCGAGATAAACGTTCAATAGTTTGATTTAAATGTATTTGCTATGAATATATTTTTATAAAAGATGTATTAGTCCCCAGTTACAGTTTGACGTTGACGCAAGCCATTCTTATTTCTTCTGAGTTAACCCACGCGCAAGTGTGACAGTGTTTTGAAACACAAATATTGGTCTTATGTATGTATAAATTTAGAATTAATTTTAAATTTAGTTTTCCGGAAATAACGTGGCTAAATGTTAGGATATCTTAGTGATCTGGCGGCGTTCTTTGTAGTTTTGTGATCTTGGATAGTGGCAAGTCCGCGCAGAGCGTCGGTTACTTTATTAAGCAGCGTTTGTTAGGCTGATGTCCCTGCTTCTTCACATAAGAAGACGCAATTACTTGTAAACTTACTCTAGTCATTGAAAAAAAAATTGAAAGCTATAGATTTGAAATTCTTAATGTGACTTTAGATCTTTCAAACGATGCAAGAATTTACTTCACTAGATGCGCCTCTATGAAAGCTCAACACAATAGTTTTAGTGCAGTAAGATGAGTGAGACAAATAGGGAATATGAAGTAGAGCAAGAAAGCGAAGAAAGATGAGTAATGGTAAGGTTATATAGAAGTCAGTAAATAAGACACTAAATTATTCTCTTGAATGAAAGCAGGCGTGCTGCCAAAACTTCACCTAGTACCTCAACATATCGACTATGTCAAAATATCCTAAGATAAAAGAAAATAAATAGATCTTCTGAAGAATTGTCGGTGATGGACGTGGGCGGGTTAAGCTGCCAACTCACTCTGCATGAACACGTGTAAGCTTTACATTATCAAGAAGGTTTTACAATGAAGATGCCAATAAATGAAATCGAGATTGTATGTCATTACTGCAACGACCATGAAGATAACTGACTTGGAAATTTGATGCCATGCGCTCTGGTAGATATGAAGTTAACGTTCCTCCGAAACGTCGGAAAGTATTTACCGGACTGCGCGACGTCCGATTCTTCAACAGACGAAATGTAAACACGAAATGTCAAGAGTAGTTTACGTGAAGGTTTAGGTTAGGTTAGGTTAGGTTAGGTTAGGTTAGGTTAGTATGTGTTAAGGTGAAATCGTGGTGAGAAAGTAGTAGTTTTGGACCAGGGAATACTAGATTTCGTAATTACTTCGTTGTACTTCTGATTTAAAAATTCGTGTATGTTTATATGCATATAGAAATTCCATATTCAAAGCAGCCGAAAAATAAATTTTAAATACTGTAAATCCCCCATGTTTTATGAAAAGTGACAGTATATGAAACATCTCAACCGTGTGAACAAGACAAGCAAAGTATGTATAACGTAACATGAGGCACGTTCCTCCAGGCATCGTTGCTGTGGAAAAGCAGTGAGTACACAACCTGAGTGTGTGTGTGTGAATTTGTAACCTTAGGTATCCAGCATGCAATGCTCATGCACCATATTGTCATCTGTAGCCTAGTCTTTTCTAAAAAAATTTATCAAATTATCTCAAAAACGGCACGATTTTCAAAAAAAAAAAAAAAGAGTTAACGAAATACAAAATGTGTGTTTCGATTTTCTCTACAACTTCTGTCTGAAATATTTCTCATACTAGAAAGAAACGAGCGAGATATTATTAAAAAAAATGTACATTGGTCTTCATGTAAATTACCTTTAGTCGCTTTTCGCCCAGTATTGCGAACGCGCCCAGAAACGAACAAGAGTAATAAAATTATTTGTTGCAGTGTCTTAATGAAAGGTAAAGGGCAGAATATTTTCTAAATAGAGTGCTGCTGAAAAAAGTTTTAGCTAATACAGGCGGCCCTCAGGTGTCAATAAAGATTTCTGCCTTCCGGAACATGACCGTCTTTTACCCCTAAATAGATGTACCGACGTTTCGGAGGCTCTTGCCCCATCCATCATTAGGGTGAAATCTTACCTTGAAGAAAGATAAAATATATCACTCTTAAACGGCCTTATATGTGACATCACGTCCCAGAATGACAGTAATCACTGCAACCAACGTCGTGGTAAACTCAAATCTCGCGAAAGTTGCAATAATGAGTAAATTCGCTCTGACTTTTTTTTCCCCCCCCGGGAAATGATTCAGTAGTCGCTCTTTCCTTTTTAATAAAGGTGAAATGTATTTATAGTTTAAAATTTAAGCATACCATGAATTGGCCTCTAACACAGCGGTAAAATTCCAGTATGTCGTGGCCGTTTATCGGCCAAAATGTGACAAGTACGGAATTAGTGACCACGGGAACCGCCCCTATGTCTATCACGTGCAGCGCCCCTCGACAGACCCGTAATAGACCGTTGGTTTGTACACTGCCAGCGGATTCCAATGTTGTAAAAACAGCTGGCATGTAAAAATTGTGGAAATGACTCTAGGTACCGTCGTAAGGTCAAGCTTAGTTCTGATGAAGGCATCAAATTTCCGTAATCTCGCACTCTACATTAATAGTGCTGTTTTATAACATAATGGATGTTTATGTCTTTTTGACCGTGCATCTCGTTATAATCTTTGTAAATAAACAACTGGACGCACAATTCTTTTTTCTTGTATGTTTGTTTCTATTCTCAACATGTTTCGGACAGCTATGTGTCCATCATCAGGATAATTAATTGTATCAATACGACGTCTGGTGTTTGTCAGTCTGTGTAGATGACCGTCTGGTATGCAGGTTTGGTTGGAACATCCAAACCTGCATACCAGACGGTCATCTACACAGACTGACAAACACCAGACGTCGTATTGATACAATTAATTATCCTGATGATGGACACATGGCTGTCCGAAACATGTTGAGAATAGAAATAAACATACAAGAAAAAAGAATTGTGCGTCGAGTTGGTTATGTACAAAGATTATAATGGATGCTGTCTGTGAAGCAGAATACACAGCATCGTTAAAATACATACGGATAATATTAGGCTAGCAGTTTAGAGCCAGTCTTGTCTCGGTGTTATCATTCTTTTGAATAGTAAGCAAAGTATTTCAGGGGCTCGAAGCACATTTTATCATTCACTGATCTTTAAAATTTCATATTTCATGGACCATCGTGCACGACCACTGAGCCGTTTTGAATAATGTGCACATTGATCGCTGAGTGTTCACATCTCCGTTTCACACGTATTTGCCACAAAATCCCCTCCAAACTGTTTTAGCACGTGATGTAATAGTTTCCCTTATCTGGAAATTGAGAGTTTGTAGAATTCAGCAGTTTAAGTAATTTTATTCTTTAAACTTTTCAATGCTATTTTTCTCCTCATGTACATCCATCCTGCATATACATGTATGTCTGTGCTAACAGCATCTTGGTTGAAGGATTTGGAAGAAAGTAGGTCTGAGCGGGAAATGAAGAGAGCCGTTATAAAATTTTGAGTCATTGAAGCAACACTGTGGACTGTAACTAGGCTGCAGGCTGGACAGTAGTGGAACCGTGGATCGATTCTCAGGTTCTTCGAAGCGCCCAGACGGTCCTGGAGCTCTCCCAACATTCTATTTAATGGGTACTGATGGCTTTTCCCCCCCCAGGATCGTAGAGGTCGGTATAAGAAGCGTACCCCTGAACTTCCTGCACAAATGAGTTGAACGAAACCTCCACACATGACTTCATGGCAAGCTCAGGGATAACTTTTCATCACCTGAAATGCCTGCTTTTAATTCTAAGTTTCCTCTACCTGCTCTCCACGAGGTTAAAAAGCAGCTGTATTTGAACCAAGATATGGCCAGTTCTTCTGCTTCTCATAGTGTAAATGTGATTCATAATAGCTCAGTATAGTGATAATGATACCGGCCGCACAACTGGAGAACTGGCAGTCGATTCCCGGAAGGAATATAGATTTCACCAGACAATCGCGTCCAGACCACTTCTTGGTCCCACTCAGCTTAATAGCTAATGTGTACCCCACGCAAAACGGCCGGGGTGTAAAGCTCACAACTTCACTTAGAAACGGGGTTAAAAATGCTTAAGATTTACCTTCATTACGACTATTTGTGCATTTTCCTTTGAGATACGAGTGAAATGCTGACTGTTTTCCTGCGCGTTAATCGCATTTCTTGAATATTCCGTGTTGTATCACATTCAAAACGAATTTTTTTGTATTTGGATTTTACAGGAATAATTTGGATAGCGAAATAAGAGAATGGCTACCAAGCGTGAAAATAGAAGTTAGGTAGGAAGAGCGCGCACCTGTGGACCCCATACCTCTATGTGGTTGTTCCTGTTATAATGCAGGTTGAGGACCCGGTATATCTCGGAATCTCCGCCCACGTGCAGGTCTTCTGCGCTCTTGACGCCTTCACTGACGGCCTGTCTTGCGTACTTCTCCATCTGGATGTAATAGAACTCCCTGAAACAATAAAGACGGCGTCAGAGTTGAGATTCTGTTGGTCGTGACCATGAAGTTTTCTGACTTGTGGGTTGTGGGGAAACCTGCTGCTTCCATTTGAGGTCTTACACTTTGAAGACGGAGACATCAGGTCCCTCCCCAAGGCTCGTTTCTTACCACAATAAAGTAATACTCACAACACCTAAGAGTGCATATGGCTGAAATTATTCATGCATCATGTTATCCAGTGAAGTACCAACTCCAAGAAAAGTGAGAGGAATAGATCTATTTTGAAGGCTCTTTTCCGTTGTGTTCCGGCATTCACTCTGAAGTTACTAATCATATCGGATAGTTTTAGTTTATCTCGGATAAGAATCAGAACAGATGAAAGATATCAAGATGAAAGCTTTCTTGAATGTAATGCCGTATAGTTTGATACATGGTTACCAACGTTTCGGGGGGACCGGTTTCCTCCGAAAGATTTGTACATCATGTACCAAAATACTTGACGTGCCACCACACAAGATTGTAATATTAAAATTTATCGTTGCGAAAATCTCACGTGTGGCTTCAGATAACAGTGCAGAATAGCGTAATTCAAGGTATCTTTGGAACCTCACAGAAATGCCATTCTTTCCTAGATTCTAAATTAGCTTGTATAACACTCTTGGAGATCTATGAATTTCTCAAGAAGGACTCTGTACCATGCAGTTAGGCAGTGAGTTATTTAGACAGTTTCCGTTTGTTTCTGTTATAACTCTTATAAAAGTTCACAATGATTTCATCCCCATCTGAGGTCCTAGCCGTGCGTTGACTGCAGATTTCATTCTTCATAATTAAAGAATTTGTTCTGTCATCGGAACAAGGTAATTGACTGTCAGTGTCGTTCTGATGACATGAATCAAGATCTTACTTCACCCCTGAATGTCAGAGGATTACGGCCCCACACACACACACACACACACACACACACACACACACACACACACACACAAACACACACACACACACACACACACACACACACACACACACACACACA
>Ga0123352_10018418_pt1 | contig 11131 bp, 8 predicted proteins | sample TergutLab28metaG_FD_89700 | JGI IMG/M metagenome (GOLD analysis project Ga0123352, IMG submission 89700) | Labiotermes labralis P1 segment gut microbial communities from Petit-Saut dam, French Guiana - Lab288 P1 | ecosystem: Host-associated > Arthropoda: Insects > Digestive system > Gut ... | reverse complement strand
TCAGTTCTGCTCTGGACAGCTCCGGTCTCGCCAGTTTTTTCCCCGTGTTCTTTCCAGTGCTCTTGCTGTGTGCATCTGGCACTTACACACGTACACATCGCTTTTGTGTTTCATACTGAAGAGACATGAATTTTATCTTCATTTATAAAGCAAGTTCTGAAACTGCTGTACCACTAATAGACTGCGTGCTGTTGCTTGATGTCAGGTTAAGCTGTATATGTCCGGGCAGGCTGATGAATTGTATTGCTGGGTGAAGTAGAAAAATAGAAGGAATGCATAGGAGGGGAGGGAGATAAAGAATATGTACGTGTAAGAGAGTAAGATGAAGATGAAGGGAAAAAGAATGACAGGTTTTCCTCTACGTCGTCCGTTGCAATTTAAATAATACGATGTTTAATATCGGGGATGAGAGCTGGTCCAGGAGAAGATGCAGAGAGAGACAGAGAGGGATGAAAGGAAAGGGTGCGGTGGCATCATATCACAGATGGAAATACCCTATTTAAATGCAAATTCTGTATTTGTCACCACCACCGCGTCACTACTAGACTAGCACTACTACAAGCCACCTAACCTAAACCAAAAGTTCGATCTTTTTCCCTTAAGTTTTACATATTTCCCAGCAGACGTGTTGGTAGGCTGAAGAGCGGTAGCTGCAGTGAGTGCGGCGAAGTTGTCCGAGCGAAAGTGAAACAAAAAGTGGCGCCGTGTTCAATTTGTTTAGGAGTATGAAACTGTAACAAGACAGTTCCGTTAGATGCACGTCAAAGACGTTACTCTAGGAATGAGTCCACTGAAGTAATTAATTACTACGAACGATCTAAAATGAAACTTTTGTTGAAGCATCACTTAAAGTCATAACAATATAAATTAAAAACGAATTGACTTTTAATACAGTAATTGCTGTACAGACCACAAGTTTTTTTAGCATTCAGTACTGTAAACTGAACACCCACAGTGCGGTGTATTTGCGTGTTCTGCGTTGATCTGAGAACAAACAGCGATTATTTCCCTATACAACATTAACTGACTGTTTTTTTTTATAACCGAGACGGATGCTATTTTCGGACACATGTTTTCTGCATATTCTGGTACAGGCCATTTCCGTCTTCTTCCACATACTGCTTTCGTGTATTTGTCTCTTCATCTTTCTTATGGACTTTGCGTTAGTTGCGTCTGCCAGTATTTCTTTTGTCAAAATGCGTTTGTTCAGCTCAGCATCTTAACACTTCCCGGTTCTCTCTCTCTCTCTGTCTGTCTGGCTGTGTGTCCTATGTCCTGTGCACGGCTGACACTTCTCACCAGCTGTTATTGGTTGTCACTTCTGAACCTGGTTCGTAAGGTGCCCCGTCCGAATCTATGTCGGCCCACCGACCGTCATTTAACGACGTCCACAGCTCTGCCAGTCAACATGCGGCATTTATCTTAACCGACGCTGCAGCAGCTTCCTTCCAGACCCCTTAGAATTGAATATTAGGCGATTGTAGACGTAAAAAAAAATTACAATCTGATGGGCAGATGGCGTTTGTCTTCCTTTCGGTGACCTAGTGTCAGCAGCTGAACACTTCCGTAACATTTTTGTGAAATTCCTTATAAAAAGACGCCGAAGAAGCGTCGGTTTCGTGAGAATTGGCCCATTGACGTTTGCTTGAATAAAGGGCCTAAATCAGTTTCTGTTGCTAATGTCCATGTTTGTGCCCTGATCGATACGTTTGACCCTCGGCACAGAAGATTTCCACTGCGATGTTGCGTTTTAAGTGCCGTGAAGGCTTTGTTTTGTACATATTTTATCCGATCGGGGTAAAATTCAGGACACTGACACAACAATGTTTCGAATGACTGAGTTTTGTACATCTAGACGCTGTGAAAGGGCGTATTTTGCTTGCAGTCGTTAAAGAGTTTGTGTGCGTTCTTGTGCCCATCTATAGCCCCACGCTGTCGAGCATTTGTGAGTTTAGCGAAAATCGGAGCAGAGAAAGCCGCACTTTTCTTATGGACGTAAATGAAATTACCTGTACGGCTGTATCGCGAAACCGTGTGACATTTTGAACGACCAGAACACTTTTGTAAGGCCTGTTGCTACCGAATGTACACCATTTGTAATCTTAGTGTCACGCATTAATCAGGCCATGAGGGCATCATTTTGTGAGCTGTAACCAACAGTCCGACATAGACTTGTGTCTTGTAAGGAACACACACGGTTCAGTTAGACTGCAACTCCGTACTGCAGCAGTAAACTCAATGTATGTGCAAGTTCCAGTCGGCGAGAGCTGCCTTGTATGTCACAATGAGTTTACAAGTAGCTGTGCTGGGGAAAGGCTTTGTGATGCTCGTTCTGCCGCGCCTTGAGGCTCCGTTGGGGCCCACTGCCTGCAGTAAGTTGCGCATGTAGATGGTTATAGTTCCCCGAAGAGCGAGCACAGCGTCGTCTCAGCCACATGCACCATATCGCCCTCCATCTTGAGCAGGTGTGGCAGCCGATATGTCCGCAAGACTAATTATGTGATATTTTTCAACGCCTCCCTCCCCGCCCATGCTATCTTCCAGAGGAAGGCTCCTTCCCAATCTTAGTGCAGTAAGGTGTAACACAAATCGTGTATTACACTCCTTCCACCTATTCAACAAACTACAGCCATTTTTCCTGCTTACAGTTTTTTACTTGGCTTTCCTTTTTTGTACAGCGCAGCAAAGGCTTAAGGGGGATAGACTGGGGACACGTAAGTTCAACGAAATGCCAAACCTAACGTGCAGAATTATTGCGGTTCTTTGCAAAAAGACTGTGCATTGCAAACGTGGAAGGAAATCGCTACTTGCACTTCGGGTTTTGAGATCCCGTTGCGGTCCGATCTGTCGAATATTTTGAAGATGTTTCTAACCGATTATCTCCGTGGATCACAATCCTTCTTAAAAAAAAACTAACAGTTTCTCAGCTTGTCACAATCTCCCCACATTTTATGGAACCCGACAGTTCATCATCGTACTCACAACAGCCGCCGCTTGCCCCTATCCGAGTACACTCCCTTCCATTTCGCTTCTTTAATTTTAGTTTTATTCTGCCATCTACGCCTTGGTCTTGCAAGTGTCATTTTCCATTTTTCCAACCAATATCCTGCCTCTTTTCCCCAGTCCTGCTACATGTCCCGTCTACTTGCTTCCCCTTCATTTGATCCCCTTAAAGCTCACGAAGCTCCACACGGTGACATTTTCTCCACCGTGACGTTACTTCCACCTTCGTAGCCCCAAGTTTCTTCCCCAGCAGCCTATTGCACAACACTCTCAGTCTGTGTTCTTCCCTAAATATGAGTAATTAAGTTCTGCTTTTGTATAGGGTACAGGCGGAATTACTTATGGTATGACCCTTGGAGACGAGGAGACTACTTGCCTTCGAAACGTCGGGAACCGCGTATTTAAGGATATGGCGTCACAGCTCGAGCACACTTCCGCTACCGAAATCTCCTACAGATCGAACAGATGCGTAAATTGTCTTGTGGATTTATAACCTGTCGTTCTGCACAGTGCTGCTGCTATGTGGACGTTCCAAAGGACTATTCTACCTTTAAATTGAAGTGTTGATGGGTCCAAAATGATGAATTTTGCCGACGTTTGAAGCGCCGTTGAACAACCAACGACATAACGTGACGTCACGGAAGACTTGAATCTTCAATTTCATTGGGGTGAGACCCTCAGGTTTGGCACGGGAATGATTTTTGTGACCAGGCGAAGTCAGTCAGTCCTGCTATGTTCAGCGGACCTGTGCGACCGCTGTAAGACACAATAAACTGGTGTCACGGCTCGTGCCGTCGCCGCTGTAATGTCTGGTTGACAGTGCTAAATAACGCAGTGTTTGGCCACAGTTATAACGAATCTGAATATTTCAGAAAAGGTAAACATTCCTTTAATGCAAGTCCTGGCCCTCGTACGAGTCTTATTTTTCATTCAGACGACGCGATTTAGCACTCCGCAGTTCCGTGACAGACAGCTGAGACCCTGCATTCCGCTTGCTAATTACATTAGACGACCCTAAGACGTACCACCTCGGAGCCTGTCTGAGTATTTGTCATGGTGACCTTACACTGTAAAAAATGCATATACGTCCCTTATTGAATCAAATTTCTAGTCTGTTATTCGTGAAGGAAACTTCCAGTTAGAAACTTCGTCCGAAATTTGGTCCCGTAATATTTCGGGTGGAAGTTTTTTTGTCGTTGAGTAGCCAGTAAACACGTCATCGCAGTGTACCGTAACACTAACAGCGAAGTACCGAACGTAACGTGCGGTTAAGTCGACTGACTGTCCGGTATATATAATTAGCTAGTCTCGGTTCTTAACAGCAACCCGATAATTTCTTCGCGCCTCTTCAGAGAGACGAAGTGTTACAAAATGTTTGTGATGTTGCGTCTTCAACTGCGCTGCAAGAAACCCGCATCTTATTAACTGTTAGTCAACTGTAATTCTGACCGGTTATCCTCAATTAAGACACTGCAACGTTAAATTCCCTGTTCTCCTCTCAATAAAGTTCGAACCGCTGTCACGTGATACTTTGGGCCTACTGTAAGCATCCTAAATTTACAATCCAAGCAGTGCAGAACGCCGCCAAGCAACAAAGGACCAACCAACTCCATGTACGGTGCCACAGTCTTCTTGAGAAGCGAATGTTTTCTCAGCTATAGTCAACCAGTTCCCCTAGTTTAAAAATTCGAAGGCTCGTTACCATGATGTTCGCAACATCCCGACACATGTCCTTGTTGTGGGCCAGATCGGGCCCAGTCTAAGGCCTCCTATCTAATTTGTTTTAAGACTTGCTTAATTGTTACCTGCCCATCTATGTCTCTTTCCTTCATGCTTCCTCCCCACCAAAAACCAATATTGCTCTCTCTTTCCCCTCATACATGAAACCAGCAGCGAGTAAATACTTTAAAGTTGTAGGCTATTAGTTTTTAACTCCGTTTTTAGCTCTCTGTTTCGTGATTTTATTTGTCCTGTTCGTAACTCTGGCAGTACCTGTGTGAGTATATTTAGTACTTTCGTTTCCTTTGTACCAAAGGTAATGGCAAACGCAAAGCACTGAACTGACATCAGCAAACCCTTTGTTGAAGGTTCAGCTGTTCTGGGATGTGACACTGTTCCGTTGGCTCAGTATTTCCTAACGTCCTGAAGGTCTGTAGCCTGCATTTTCGAATGCCAACAGTGCAAGAACAGATGTTCCTGTACTTCGTACCCTGAAGATAACGGCAATATGACCGTTCGAAACGCCATGAACTCTGAGCGAACGAAACGGCGTCATATCCCAGAAGATTTGAATTTGCAACAAAACCGCTGTGAGAACGTCAAATCTCACAACGCACCTTTTGTTATTCGCTTCGGACAGCCCAGTCGATAAAGGGGAATTAGGGTAGAGTGCGGACTGTGGAAGTTATCCATGATTTTGGGTTCACGCTCTTTTAATTCGTTATACTTCTGAACTGACAGGAACATGGCTGCCCCATGCTTTATATGTTACTCCCAGGAAAAGGATTTGTAGACTGAAACTCGATAAGATTTATAGAAGGCAACAGTAGATTTCGTGTTCCTTGACACCTGATAGATAAATGGCTATTGGAATCCAAGCGGCAAGTTTTCTCCTTTATATATTTCTAACTTTTGCTTGTATGCTTTGGAGTTCGTAAATCAGTCACAACGTAGAGTTCCTTCGAAGTGGTCTGTGTTTATCAGAGCACACGGAAGTTCATTGTAACCCAGAAGTCACAGTAATATTGCAGTTTGTTTCCTGTGTTGCAGAATTTCATCTCTGCCTTATACATTCTTCTGTAACCCTTTAAAGCCCAGTGATTACTTTTGTATCACCAGGTTTAACATTCAGCAATTCTACGTTCTGCCCACACAGACTGTATTTATGTGTTTTGTGTGGATCTGAGAACAAACAGCGATTATTTCCCTATACAGCATTGACTGACTGGTTTTTATACCCGATACGGAGTGTGTTTACTGCGCGGTACGGACTGGGTATATACACCTATACACGTATCCGTACGATTTAGTTTTAGCGGCAAAACTGGCTCTGGCAATTATTACATAAGGGTTAAGCTGCCAGAGCGTGAAGCTGACTACTTAACCTACTGTCATTTGTCGTATTTAATCCTGCTCTTCCGTACTTTTTCGTGGCGCGATTGTGTGAGTCCGAGGTACGGAGGTATCATCCTTCCCTAGGAGAGACTTCGGGACTGCAGGCCGTTCTCCAATTGAAGATAACGGTGAGGGGTGACTTAGCGAAGTTGACGTCCACCTGCCGGTCTGTATCTGTACAACAGTTCTTCAAGCGAGATAGCAATTCATAATCACCGTCTTGTCTCTCCAACAGCAGCAGCAATAATAATAATAATAATAATAATAATAATAATTAATATTGCGCCATGATTTTACCAAGGGTGGTGCACCTGTGCCTTACATTGCGCAGTGACAGACCTAATAATCAGGACGCAGCAATTTAACTTTCACCTAATAATGATAAAAATAGTAAACAGTTTCTGTGAATTATAATTAACGTAACTGTGTTAATAACTGTATGCACAAGCTGTCTTGTTTCTAAATACTCCGGCATTGCTGCACATGGCACTAATATTTGATGAGCTTGTAGAAGGGCAGGCGGGCCTTCAGAAACCCTACAATAATAATAATGATAATAAAAATAACAACAATAAATTTTGTTCCAATACTGAAGCAGCTTGCGTGGTAGTAGCATTCGTTCGTGGAGTAATTTCCATTTGCCAGCAGGTTGCGCAACTCCGCTGTATAAAATATTGTTTAATGCCGATAGCTCTTAACAGCAACAAGGATGTGTCTCTTTTTCAAGCTCTTGTATCAAAGTGTGCCGCTGTGAAGCAGTCTGCTCAACTTGACGAGGAGGAAGAAGCCTCTTCTGTTGTACTCAAGGAGGATAATGGGATCACGTTTATCCCTCTTAGTTCCGTCTCTTCTCCTCCTTTCGCTTCCTTCTCTTGTCCTGTAGCAAGACGACTACCGCCACCACCGTCGCCATTCTATCCAAACCACCCCCCATACAACACTCTTTCACCGCCACATCAGCTTCCTGCCATTTCACACTGCCTAATCCAATATCTGTCCACAGTATTTCCTACATATAGAGCTAAATGTCGTCACATGCTTTGTTATTACTGTATTTGGATATTTTGCATCCTGTTGCACGCACTGACCACATCTAACCCTATCAGTCGGATATTCCATCATGCAGACTTAACTGCTGTGGCGGTCGGGTCTAACCTGACCGACTTTCCTGCGTTCTAAGACCGACATGCACATCTTAATGACGTGCTGCTGTAGCAGACATTGCCGTACGTTTGCTAATCAGACCTGATGATTACCGACTCTTAGGCCGAATCATCGAGTTTGGATAATTTCATGTATACCATTCAGTACATGAGTGTGTAACGTAACGTTCAGATGTTTCGGTGTATCCACGCCGGTCTTCTTCAGACACTCCCAGTTCACGGACTAGTGAAGACATTTCTCGTATTTTGTGGAACCCGATGGTTCATGATCGTGTTCAAAACACCTTGCCATTTGTCCATGTTCTGAGCCAGGTTAATCCAGTCTAATTCGTCTAATCCCGTTTCTTTAAATTCCAGTTTAGCATTCTGTCATCAGCGGCTAGGTCTTCCAAGTGGTCTGTTTCAACTTTTCCCATAAAAGTGTGTGTGCATTTCTCTTGTCCCCGTACGTGCCACATGCCCCGCCTAGCTCATTTTCCTTGACCTGATGACGACAGTAACACTCGCTGAACAGCACAAGTCACGAAGCCCCTCGGTGTGTCATTGTCTCTTCTGCAGACCCAAATATCATCCTTAACACCTGTTCTCGGACCCGCTATATTCTGTGACTCCCACACAGTCCGAAAACTGCCTGCCTGCCTGCCTGTTCCGTAATTGTATCATAATCAGATTATCATATTTTTAAACAAGTGTGTTCGTAGGTCTACATGCTCGTTGTGTCTACATTTTTGCAGAAAGCAGTACCGTTATGGTGAGCTTTTCCAGTCAGAGTTTTGGGATACTTTGAGTTAGGAACTAGAAAGTTAATTATACCATATTTTATCCTGTATTTTTGGAGAGTAGATTAGAATTATATTTTCATTGAAAATTTTCTGTATTACAGTTCAGTATGCTTTGGGCGGTAGTTCGGGAAAACTTGCGAACGTTCAGTACATTTTGTACATTATTTTCCGCCATAGTCAGTTAATTAAACTGCGTTTTTAGGCGCGTTCACAAAGTTGCGAAGAGCGAATGTTAGGTTCGTCATGTCTGTGCGTCCGTCCGTATGGAAAAGCTCGGCTCCCACTGGACAGATTTTTATGATATTTTATATTTGAGTATTTTTCGAAACTGTGCAGAGAAAGTTCAAGTTTCATTAAAATCTGACAATAATGAAGGGAACGTCACACGAAGACCGATATACGGTTTGGAACACGTGTTGCGCAGTTCTTAGACCGGAAAATATTGCAAACAAATGTTGTAGAGAAACTCTAAGCACACATTATGTGTTCTGTGGCTTTTCTTCGAAAATCTTGCCGTTTATGAGATGTGTGATAAAACACTGTACAGCGGGGCAGGACACGTATGACAATATAACGCATGCGCATTGCATGCTGGATACCTTAGACTACAAATACACACACTCACGCTGTGCAACACTCATTGCTTGTCCACTGCCACAATGGTTACACGAACTCGCCCCAGTGTTACGTTGTACTTGCATTGCCTGTCTTGCTAACACCGCTGCGTGTCATGCTGTGAAGAAGCGCTGTAGACAAACGCTGGAGCAGGCTGAGTTCAGATCTGGACTGAAGTAAAGCTGTTCTGTCTCTCGTAATTTCATACTTGGTTGTTAGATGTCTCTCGGGCGAGGACCTCTGTGAGGTTTGAGGTGTTTTTTTCATAACGGTGTGAGGACAGAGGTCTTCTTGCACGTGACGCTACGTTATGGGGTAAGTGGGAGGGTGTCGGCCTTTCGAAGGACCGCATTGCCTCCATCTTGCAGCGGTCAAGTGACCCGCAGCGTCACTACCCAGCACCGAGGCCGTTCTGCTTCCTGGTTAAAAAGTCAAGCCGCATAGCGCTGTGACAGAGCGTTGCTGCACCGGCAGATATGCGTGTTTTGTGATAAGAAGTGAGAAGCTTGATATGAAGTACTCAAAATTTGGGTGTTTGTTTTTATTATCGTGATACATTCTGCTGCAACATGGCTCATGTTACTGAAGTACGGGGTAGCGTTTTGTTGAACATGCTTGGTCACGTGTCAGTTAGTGCGTCTGCTTGCAGGATCACAAAATGTGCGTTAGAGTGTGGCAGTACAGCAGCTGTTTGTTTGTTTGTTTGTTTGTCAATAAACTGGGAAAGTTGCGAGTTGTGATAGCGGTGCGGCCGACGGACAGAAAATTGCTTTAATACCGTAACTAACTAACTAACCGACTGACTGACCAACCAACTAATCAACCAACTGCATAGAGCAGAATACTTCCTGAGCAGCTGCTTTCTTCGAATTTATGGAACCTGATGGTTCGTTACCTTTTTTGGAAGATCCCACCATTTGTGGCTGTTCCGATCTATATTATTCCAGCCCAGTTTCTTCAGTCATACTTTCTGATATCCAGTTTGGTTTTACCCTTCTGTCTATGCTTAGGTTTTCCTAGTGGTTACCTCCATTTAGATGGCCACCAAACTGTGTGCTGTAAAGAATATTACAGTATTATATACATGCAGCACAAGAAATTGGTCAGATGTTCGCAAAAAAATGGGAAGTTGATGTTAGGTTCTGAAGTGACGATAAATTTGTTTATGTATTTTAAAGATCAGAATATTTTAAATGTAAATCGCACAGCACAAGATATAGTCATGTTATTATTTCCGTGAAGCAATGAATAACATAACTCCAACTTTTTTCAATTTTATTAATACAAATTCCACGTTCCTGCCACGTGACTCTGTGTCGTTTGCCAAGTACTTCCCCCACGTTTCGAAGAATGGTCGTGCCTTCACTTTCAGAGTCAAGCAGTTGAAGATGCGTGACGAAACTACCTGACCCTGAAGTTGACAGCCGTCTTCCAATCGGCACGGCGTCGTGCCCCCGTGATTAGACTGTTGAGTGTACCTTCCACCTTCTATGCTTACAGCCACCATCAACCCTGTTGAAACACCTCTAGTGGTTTTTTTGTCTCTCTTCCCCTCTGAACTTCTCTCTTCCTTTAAAAATCGCTCTAGTGTCACTTTTCTCCTGCTTCTGCTTTAATATTTAATATCAGTAATATTGTGTATGCTGCTGCCAGCTAGCACAGGATACTCATCACTGGAGCAGCTCTGTTGTCATTCACCGCCTCCTTCCCCTTGATGATGTTGTTAATGGTACAGACAGTCTGTCTTGAATAACACTACACGACTTCTTTTATCCTTCATAACAATGGAGAAGAATTATCAGCTCTTGCCTGCAGTCTTTATACAAAGTGAAACTGTAAAATGTTAGCTGTGCCCCCGCCTTATTCATTTTGTGGCACATTTTAACCCTTTGAAACACGAAGTGCAACCAGACACATAAGGACTCAGTTACTGCCACTCAGTAACGACAGTTAATGCTGTATAGGGAGATAATCACTGTTTGTTCTCAGATGCACACAAAACACACAAGCACATTACGTGGGCAGAACGTAGAAATTGTGAATGTTACACCAAGCGGTACACAGAATGACCACTGGAATTTATTTCCTAACTGCTGTGACCTTAGCAGCACAAGTGTAACCAGTATTTTTCAAAACGTATTCAGCCTTTCACACAATTTTATCTGTTGTGTTTTGTTGACCCTTTGAAGCATAAAATTAGTCTGAATTATATATATGTGTGTGTGTGTGTGTGTGTGTGTGTGTGTGTGGGCCGTGTAGCTCGGTCGGTATAGCGGCTGACTACGGGCTGGACGATCCGGGATCGAATCCCCGTGAGGACGAAATTTTCCGCCCGTCCAGACCGGCCGACCCTGGGGCCCACCCAGCCTCCTGTAAAATGGGTACCGGGTCTTTCCCGGGGGTAAAGTGCGGCCGAGGCGTGCTGCTGACCACTCACCCCCTTCTAGTGCCGCG
>Ga0123352_10018417_pt1 | contig 11131 bp, 2 predicted proteins | sample TergutLab28metaG_FD_89700 | JGI IMG/M metagenome (GOLD analysis project Ga0123352, IMG submission 89700) | Labiotermes labralis P1 segment gut microbial communities from Petit-Saut dam, French Guiana - Lab288 P1 | ecosystem: Host-associated > Arthropoda: Insects > Digestive system > Gut ... | reverse complement strand
TTATATATATATATATATATATATATATATATATATATATAAATGAAAAAAGAAATACGCAAACGAACACTTTAAATATGCAGAAGTTGTAATTATATTTTTATAGACTATCGTCTGACGGCCTTCAGTTTAAATAATAAATTGAAGAACAAGTCAGTAAAGAGTTCACATATACAAGGAATATATAAAGGCAAGGTGATCCCGTTACAGGCCCGGTGTGGCCCAGAGGGTGGGTAGAGGTATAGCTCTACTCTTCCATGACCGCAGCACTTTACCCCAGCGAAAGACGCGGTACCCGTTTTACAGGAGACTGGGTGGGCCCCAGGGCCGTTCGGGACGGGCGGAAATTCTCGTCCTCACCGGGATTCGATCCCGGAACGTCCAGTCCGTAGTCAACCGCTATACCGACTGAGCTACCGGGCCCACACGGGAAATATATAGTGACAAAAACATAAAGAAGTATGGCAGTGCCATTTCATTTTTACTGAATTGGGAATGGAGCTAAAACTTCTGTAACCCCTACACCAAGTTGACGATAATTATAAAGAAAGGAAGTTCGGACACTGGAGCATTATGCTGCATACAGAGGAAGAAAAATGGCTGTGTTGTGGATCATAGTCAGGGTACGATAGAACACACATCAACGGTATTCCTGTTGTCGTGGTCTGATAGAATAACTTTGCAGTAGAGCCCCTGGAAGACGTCCAATTCTTATGACCTTCCATTCTGGATTTATCTATATGTATAGGTCTTTTCGCCAACCCGTATCTGCCATTTCTCTGTAACGTAACGTTTTTTTCAGCACTCCACAGTGTGGGTTATTGCTGTTTGTATCTCCTGTGTGGATATGTGGGATTAGAATGCAACATTTGAAGCCATTCTTACTTTAATGTCAACCTCACCCTCAGGACGAGTTTTCCATTACTATTATTACAAAGGGGGCTCCGGGAACTGGGGCATGAAAATATGATTAAGAAATTATGTATTTTTATAGGAATGTCAAACATTAACCCTTTAAACGCCGAGTTAAATCCCATCTGCCATCTGCTGGCATTATTAGGAGCTCACCATATTCTCCACGTTAGCAGGATAAGGGTTAATCATGGTGGCACAACCAAACTTCAGTTTCAGTTTTAAAGTCTTAGCGAATGCATATCACGACGTCAGTATGTATTCTTGACAGTTTAAATATGACGTTGAGTGAGTGGATATCAATACTTGTCCAGAAACACGGCGTCACATCCCAGAAGACGTGAGTGTGAGAAAATCGAAGTTTGTATTTTATTTTTGCTTTATCTAGCCTTCATAATCTGTCCAAACTATGATGTATTCTGCATCGTGGACGTACTTGGTAATTGTAGTGAACAAATTCGTCTGATTTCTTCTACACCCAGAATTATCGCGTTATGTTTCTGATTTATCTGCATTTAAAAATGCTGACCGGAATAATGTGTCTGAAGTACAAGTAACGGCGTGTCTGGTAAGGTGCTGAAATTATCAACCTGCTGCTTTCCTGTCATTGCTGGTCGCTTGAATAGACACATTGTCGCACTAACAGGCCTCGCAATAAAGAATGATTCTGACCGAGATATATATATATATATATATATATATATATATCACTTTCTACTGTGCATATTTCAAATTCGATGCGTCAGACTGTAAAACGCATTGTTGAATACTTGTTATATATTTGTTAGAATATCCGGAGGTTCATTAACGTGCCCTCAAAAGATCGTCTGTGGAGTTAATCTGTTCTTAAATCCACCATGAGGGTAATTTTCCGTTTTACTGTCGTTCCGCTGTTTGGACGCATCTCGCGGTAGACATAAAGCGACACTATCGTTACGAAGGCGCTGTCTCGGGTAAGTTTCTAAGCGTTACGTCTGATCCTGCCTAAAACTTGAAGCTTGCAACTCAAGACGTCAGAAAGTCACTTAGGTAATTTCGATTCACATTCAGCTTCACTGAAACTTTACCTCACAACAGAATATGTGACGTCACAATAGCGACTCCTTTAGGGAGCAACCAAGGTATACGTAGCGAGGGATACCAGAGATAGATTCCATGAAAGCGATATCGCTTTGCATGTCTGTATTGTTATGTGTACTAAGTGAACAGAAAATCAATTTTATTAGCAAAATCGCATAGAATAAATTCGAAGGGATTTAAACCTTTTGAGGGTGGAGTGTATATGTCATTCTTGTTTCACAATACCGTATCAACGAGAATGTTCGAAGAATAATCTTTCGGAAGTGATAACATGTAGAAAGTGATCCTAACAACGGCCAGCAGAAAACAGCTGGGTGTTGAAGATCTTCTGTCCCATAAGGTTAAGACTGGAGAACATTTTCGATCGACGGTCTGCAGGCCTAGTTATTTAATTTCTCGGCTGTCGTGTTTTATTCTTCGGTGATCGGCATTAGACAGCACGCGGTTTTGACTCAACTTCGCGATGGAGGAAAGTTAATGCTGTACTCAGGTTGAACCATTAGCACGCTGTGGGTTTCCAGACTTCATTACATTCTGCTGCTTTGTTCGACAAAATGCCGAGCAAAAGTGGGAGGACACGCTTCAGTGCCTTTGAATATTTTCCCAAAAGTTCGTTTCGTATTTTATTTCTGGTTATTAGTGGCAGGTACAAATAGCCCTCGAAAGATGGTCGAAAGAGTCTTGTCGCACTGCATAGAGTTGAAACCGTTCTTCTGTTCTATAAGAATTCGAGATTTCCCAAATTATGTTTCACGCAAAGTTTTAGAGCTTAAAAGAGATGGAAATTTCTATTTGAACAGTTTTCATTGCTCATGTAAACAAAATATAATTCGCTTTACAGTTTTAGTATGTATTCCCAGAACCAAATTTTAAAGAAATGCGTTAAGTAATTCCGTTGATATTGTGACTAAGAATAGATAGAAAAGAGGTCTCCATTATTCATCTTTTTTTCCTAAACTTTGTACAGGGATATCATGGAATGAAACATTATTACCGGCATTTTTCCGAGCTCTAAGCGAGACTTGAAATTTTTCGCCAGAGCCTCTTGATTAGCACAAAGATTACTCGCCGCACACTTTTCCCCTCGTCTATTGCTGACAACATTAATATATTCGTCACAGTCGCGTAATTTACCATACGGAACGTCAGTAGCCTCAAATGAAGCAGGTTCTCCATAGAGTGCGATCTAGAGCTTCCTCTTTCAATTTCCAGTATCTTCTCGTTTCCTTAAGGTCATCCAGCAGCTGCTTACGTATCCTTTCTCGTCTTCTCGTCACTTCCTATCCTGCCCTCTAACTTTCCTCCAGGAACGTCTTTTAAAAGGCAGTTCCCACGCAAGATGTGACCAGTCCAGTCAGCTCTTCTTCTTTTCCTGGTATGTAGGATTTTACTTTTCTGCTTTTCCCTTTGTAATATTTGGTTCATTTTGTATATAATCCGTCGACCTCATCTGCAGCCTTCTCGAAGATCACGTGTCGTAACTGTCAAAATAATTTATCTCAATATTTAACCAACTTGATGCACAAAATTTGTTTCACAATAAGTTTTATTTCATGCCTCTACGTGTTTCGAGCACATGTGCTCATCATTAGGAGGTCAAAATTGCATTACACAGCCTCTGGTATCATCACACCTATAGATAAATATACTGAGATGCACGGTCAGCAAAACGTCAAAATTTGTCAAAATAAGTTCAGCGTGTTTAATTCTTCTTTGTTTTACAAATGAAACTGCTGATTCTCCTCGTACACTCAGTATCAGTCAAATGGTGCTTGTAGCAATTCCTGTCGCCTATTGCAGTGCTGGCAAAATTGTAACGTTTTGCTGAGAATCTTTGATCCTTTAAACCTTTCGGTTGTATTGCAAGCAGATCATTTGAACTCTCAGTATGTAACATCGACGTACAGACGTATCTAATTTTAACATTCCTCTCGCTAAATCATATTAGTAGTGATGCTGTTGACGTAAGTACAGCAACCATCCATTATTGTCATGGCGAATAAAGTGAATTTTGTTTTACCGTGATAAAATATATTTCAGTGAGTCCTCGCGGCGTCATTCTCCGTCAAGCCGCCTCTCCTTAAGGGCGTCTACCCTGAAACTTCTGGAAGTGAATGATAAGAAATGGAGTAGTGAAAGAATTACGTGCGCATAAAAGTCCTTATTTGCGCGTCACCAAAACTTCATAGGCTTATCACCAGTCTACCGCAAAACAGCGTCAGGCACATGAGACGGCAGCTGCTAGACAGATGACGCTACAATAAATATTTTGTTCAGGATTATTATTATTATTATTATTATTATTATTATTATTCGTAAAGTACTGAGCGTTCTGTACGTTTCGAATTTCGCTGCTTTTGCGTGCGTCAACTGAATATCGTGTAGTTCTCGTGTCACTGAAAGACTCTCGAAATGTTTATGTGAGGAATATAGGACAGTTTCAGCATGCATTTTGTGCATCGCTCATCGTCAGGTCATCTCTTGGGAAAATGATGGATGTCTTTCTATCGTGGGGGCTTTGTACAGCACAAGTAAACTGCTGGTATTGAACAAAGTTTCTTTATTGTTTGTTTGGTTTCCTAACTACGAAGTATCCCTCAGCAATTGCACTGAAGTTTCCTTCCATGTGGTGAATACTGTGCAGTCGAAGTTTCGCAGTCAGCCACGTCTATAATCTTGTAACTTTTTGCGGTGTTGTCATTTCTTTCAAACATTGTATTATCGAAACTAGATAACAACGTGCCCTGACAGTGTTTCTGTCACTCATGATTAATGGTCACTTCTTGGCGAATAGCTTCAACGACTTTTCATAGTCTTAAGCTGGGACTAGTGTCTACAGTCACACTTTGCATTCGGTGTTTACGCGAGCGCCGGTATACAAGGAACGCATTAAGAAGGTTATATATTCCATACGCACATACGTACATACACACACACACACACATACCATCATCCATACATGCATACTTGCCTGCACACATATACTTGCATTATATACATAATTCTATAAAATATATCCAACAAAATTCACAGATAATTCAATATTCAGTTTTATATTTCAAGCATTATGTCTCCAACATGTTTCGATCGGTTATGGATCATCTTCAGGGAGGAGCCACATCAATTAATTATGTGTAAAACAAGAATTAAGTTAAAATTAGGCTAACAATATATGACGTATCTTGATATCTTGAAGTCCATAGAAGAAAACTGCATATGAGGTGGATTTGATCCACGTCATATGGAGTATTCTTCACGGAAATGAATAACATTACATTTAAAATCGTATTCTTACTGTATATATATATATATATACATACATACATACATACATACACGCGTACAAATACGTACGTGCTTTTCATTACCTGCGTTACTTATATGTATTAGGTATATTATGTACGTAAAAAAGGTTACATACTAACATTACATACTGTAAACCATGAGGAACGGGTTCGATCCAAGGCCAGTGTAGATTGGATCTTTTGTGGCAAGAGGTGCGCTAGGACAGACGTTTCTCCGACTACTTCTCTTGCCTCTGTCGGTGTTATTCGACCAGTGTTAGATACATTTCGTCGTCTGCCACCGGCGTTACATACTCTTGACGACAGACGGCTTCGTTCAACAAAACACTGTCTCTGTCATAATAAAAGGGAAGCAACGGATTTTCACAGTACTTGAAATATGAAAATTGACGTAACGGTAGCAGTGCAGTTTAATACTCTCATTAAACACGACACGTAAGAATCAACCTAATATTTCGCAGCGTATAGCTTTGTGATGCCAAACCATAGATCAACAAAAATACAGTAGGCCTACGCCATGGAGTAATAAAGCTAGTACAGAGTATCTTGGCGTTTTGCCGTGAGGAATCAGTTAAGTTTTTTCATGTCCGGAGGCTTCCCTACTTTTTAAAAGGAAAACGAAACAAGGACAGTTGGTAGCCCACGGAGAACACGCCAATCCTGCCAGTTGCTGCACACAAATTCCCGCTATTTCTTGAGGGTTATTTATAATTCTTTTCGGCATTTCAGAATTCCTGTTTATGTAGTCCACGATTTGTTGCGAAACCCATAAGGATATTCTGTACAAACCAAGGGATCCACAGGTCCCTGGTTTGGAGACTGAGCGCTGTATGTTCAGAGCAAGTAGTACATCATACACAACAAGAAGGTGGAACAGCAGTTGATTCAGAACCAAAATTTTTTTCAATAATTCCAAGGAGAAAATAAGAGTATATGAAGCACATGAGAAAATCCAAAGCTATAAATTTTCAGTTCAACTTTCCCTAATCCTGTTCAGTGTACTGCTTACTCACCACTCTTACCGTCTGCTCCTGTCAGCAGGGTTCTTAACCGCTGGCCGTTAAACTAACCTTGTCTGACCTCAGCAGTTCAGAGGCTAGTATGTGCCGCAAGTGACATATGGAAAATTGGAAACCCAGGTAGCTTATCTATCACCTGATGGTGTTCGAAACAAATATGAAGCAGACAAATTATCTTTTTTTGCTTCGTGATACAAAAAAATACGCGCTGGTAAGCGAAGAATTGCCTTCTGTTTGAAGACACTGGTATATTTGCACTGTGGCAGATGTCCTATTCCATCCAGTACAGGTTTATTGCAGTTTGTGGAATTCATTTTGCTGTCCTCTTGCCGGTTGATATGTCTACTTTCACGTGGGAGGAGTGTATGTTAGCTATATATGTGTAATCTGACTTCAGATATTCAATAACGAAGGGCCCGTACCCTCTGACCAGTGTATTTAATGGTGGAATTCGTAGTAATGGCCGTGTATTTGTCATTTTGAAAGTTATGACCTGATATGACAGCTCACGTCAACAGTACTGGTTCAGTTAGCTTCAATACAGCGTCGAATGATCAAGTTTGAAATGAATGGGCGGCATTCCGGCTTGAATTGCCGGTCCCTTTGTGGTCATCTCCGACAGCAATATATTGGCGTTACGGAGGTTTCGAGCAGGTGCATGCGTATAAATTGAGTTTTGCTCGCCGCAACTAAATTCCGTTTGGATTTACGGTAGAATATATAGCAAGGGTAAGGCCTTGACTTCAGTCACGTGATTGAAGAAACGAGGAGAATGGTGATGATAATAAGAACCATTTGTGGTTGTAACTATTGCAGTATTGATAGTAGCAGCTGTGGTGGTGATGGTATTGGCCTCTAGAAAACTTTGGTTAATTCTAACCGGTGTTTCTGTAGTTATGCTTTTCCGTAGACGCAGTCATTTCTGCGTTTAGTTTTCTGACGCTTTTGCAAAATAGCGAAAAGCGACTGTTAGCTTCGTCATGTCTGTCCGTCCGTCTGCCTCTACTTTCGTCCGTCCGCTCCCACTGGACGGATTTTCATGAAATTTACTATTTGGGTATTTTTTTGAAAATCTGTCTTTAAAATCCAAGTTTCATCAAAATGTGTTAAGAATTGAGGGTACTTTACGTGAAGACCAATATACATTCTTATCATATCTCGTTCAGTTCTTCTCAGAATGATAAATTTTTCAAACATATTTGTAGAAATGGTCGAAACACACATTTTATGCTCAGTAACTTTTTTTTTCAAAACCATGCCTTTAATGAGATAACGTGGAAAAATATTGCAGAGCCGGACATGTCACATATGACAATATGGCGCATGTGCGTTGCATCTGGATACAAAACGCTGCGAACACACACCCAAAACATGTAATGCTTGTTGCTTTTCCCCGTTAACAGTGGTTACACGAATGCGTCTCAGTGTTACGCTGTACGTACATTGCCTGCCTTGTTCAGCCTGTAGGATAATGCTAGGCAGTAATAAACAGTGACTTCCTATACGTTCTGTAACACCAAATTCATTCATTTCAGTGCAAGTGTCACATATCTGTGCGATGATTCTGCACTAGCTTTAAAATCAGCGTAGTCGCTAGTAGGTGAATAGTACTGTTACGAATTGAGAACAGCTTCATATTTACAGTATTTCAGTCAGATAGTCCATGTATACTGTATGCCAACGATAATGTATGAATATTGAAATTATGTTTAACAAAGAACACTCCAAAAGTATGATCATGTCCTCGAAATGTGCCATGTTGTTTGCAGGTCTTACGAATGCACGAGTGACTTGGAATGTCTCGGAACATATAAACAATAAAAGGAAATTTCGAATACTAGAGGCGCTTATGAACTTCCACATATTTTTCATATTAAATTCCTTTAAGATCATTCTGCTGGTGCTGCTACTGTTTTGGGACGTGTTCTCATCATCTCTACTGAAAATTAGACTTGGTTTGTGGCTGTGTATCGGAATCTTATTGTGCCCAGGTAGCCCACCCACTTTCGTCCAGCCTCTGCTCGATGGTACGAGTGTTTATACACCGATGCAGTGGTAAATGCTTCTAAGAGATTCGTACAGTTTAGGCCCATAATGCTGTGTGGGATTCTAAATTTAAAACGCGCGACATTTATAGACTATTATCTTACAGTAACGTTATTGTTTAACTTTGCCTAATTTTTACCGTTTTAAAGACAGTGTCATTCTGTTTGACATTTAGGAACACTTATCTTCCAAATTTGGCCCTTCATCTTTGTTCTAAAAATACAGAACACTAAATACACTGCTCCGGAAAGTGAATGTGTTTTCTTCGACAGTTATAAATGTTGGGAGACACCTACTTCAAGTAGACTCCTTAGAACTTGTGTCTAGAGATAGAGAATTATTCTCTCTAAAATTGAGGCATGCGCTACAAGCGGGTTCAATTCCCGATGGTGTCACTTGGATTTTTTATTGAGTTGGTCCTGCCGTCCCCACTGTGGCTTTGGGTTCGATCCAGCCCCTAACAGAAATGACTAACATGGTTATCTCCTGGGGTTAAAGACAGTCGGTGCATAGGCCTGACACTCTTGCCAACTTCGTGTGCCGACTGTCTGAAAATTCTGGGAGTCTCAACCTCCCGTATACCAAAGGGCCTGTCGAGGCATGTATTTACCGGAACATGTATTAGAACTGACTGTTTCGTCTTTTAGTTTCACGACTGTAACAGCTCATGTCCATAGACTTGCACTGATTAAAGCAGTTCGCTTATTCGGTTTATGATCTCTATCATATAATGTACATACTATAAGATGTGATTTGAGGTGTCTGGTACAGAAGTGTTTTGATAATGGATTTCCCTCGCGTTGGATCCCACGCTGAACTTTCCACTTTTAATCGTACTTAATTAATTTAGAATTTCTTTTATGTGGCGCAGTACGTATCTATTTCAACAGCAAAACTGTTTCTCCCTGGACATATCTCAATGTCTCTAGCACTGAGATATTTTTTCAGATAATCACTTTTTATAAATGACATTTTTAGTCTGGGAATCATTTCATGGGACAGGACAAAGTGTATTATGAGTAAACGAAAATGTTTAAGGAATGTGAAGACTTGCGTGATAAATAATTTGCCATTTGCATTCTTCACCAGCTCTTATTATTCTGGCGAGTAAGTAAAGTAAGCTTGATGGGCTGATAAGTATAGTAGGGATAGTCCTGGAAGAAACGAGAATTATGTACAGGATATTGAAAGGAAGCCGTAAAAAGGAGGCTTTTTGGGAGACCCAGGTTTAGGCTGAAGAACAGTTCAAAAACAACCTTAATAGGCTTAGTTTATGAAGTTTCAGTCAGAGGTTGATCAGACTAGGCTTTCAAGTGAGCTTTACAGCACTTCACTTTTCACCCAGCAAATTACAGCCGTCTCCTTAATGAAGTATGTCATTAGGCCATTCCTTCCGTATCCTTCCTATTTATTATTCACATTCTTATTATCACATTCTACATGACAAAGGGGAGCGATAAATATGTTTTGGCCTTGCTAGTGTCTATTGTGAATTCGAAATATCAGAAAATGTTTGCTTAACAGGAGATAAATTATGATAGTTTGTGCACGTCTTGAAGAAGTGTGCGGGGAGGAGCTGTTAAGGTCCTAATTATTGGCACTAGATGGCGGTGAATGATGAGCTCCACGCTTGAAGCTCCGACCGCTGTCCTTCAGGCTAAAGTACGCAGGTACCCTTCAAGTAGGAAACTAGGCGGATTCCGGAGCCCGTCTGGGCATTTTGGAGAAGAGAACAGTTTCGCTTCCTTGCCGAGCTCCGGCCCTTCCTTGCCTTGGCTCATTTACCGTACAGTCTGTGCTCTACCCGCTTCTTATGTAACGGTTTATTGTAAGCATTTTAATTAACCTAAAGGTTTTTGTGGATTTTCCGAATTGAATTAAAATATTTTGCTATCTTCTAAACAAATCTCATGCTTCATAACCTTGTTCGTTCCTTTTCAGTTCCGCTTTTTTTGATAGTAAAACGAGATTCCACGCGGTGTGAACATTTCCAATTTGCATCCTGATGTTTGCTTACGCGTGAATTAATTACGCAGGCATGTTCTGTTTTTGAATAAGTTCAAGGTTTCCTTCTTATGCCTTCTTCATATTACTTTAATAATGTGAATGGTTTTAATCGTCATAACCTGGGAAGGCCGGTATTTTAATAATAATTTATGTTGATGATTAAAAAAATGTGTTATAATGCACAGAATATGAATGAAGTTTGTTTTCCTCTGACCACAACACCCTGTACCTTAGTAGAGGGGTGCCTTTGTTTCGGGGAAATGTCTTGCCTTTTCTTAAGAGTATTATTATTATTATTATTACTGTTATCATCATCATCACCTTTATGCAGGGTATTTATACTTATATTCCTGAGACAAACTATGTCCCTAGGGAATACATTGTTGCAGCTATTCTGTTGTTACTATTCATGGTGCTTATGTCGTTAGTTTCATTGTTGCATCTATTGTATTTTTACATTAGTACTTTCCGAAGTATATGTGCAGTGCCCAATATGTCTGTTTTCTGAAGTTCCTGACTTCATGTTTTCCTTGTATGTTACTCGCGTATTTTCTGAATGACTTTGAAATAGTCCCAGTCATCCCTATTATTACTGGTATCACCTTTGTGTTTACATTCCACATGCGCTGTATTTCTATTGTAAGGTTTTTTATATTTTAGAATCTTCTCGGCTTCCTTTTTAATCACATTTCTGTATCCTGCGATTGCAACGTTTATTTACACGCATGTTCCCTTTTCATTATCACGGATTATAATAATAAT
>Ga0123352_10018416_pt1 | contig 11131 bp, 8 predicted proteins | sample TergutLab28metaG_FD_89700 | JGI IMG/M metagenome (GOLD analysis project Ga0123352, IMG submission 89700) | Labiotermes labralis P1 segment gut microbial communities from Petit-Saut dam, French Guiana - Lab288 P1 | ecosystem: Host-associated > Arthropoda: Insects > Digestive system > Gut ... | reverse complement strand
CGACCCCCTTCCCCTTTTTTACAATTTGTTTTTGTTATTTTTTTTTTTGAAAAAGGAAGACAGCGCAGGCCAGGCCCAACCAAATGTGGGCGCCCACGCCAAAAAAAAAAAAAAAAAAAAAAGAAAAAGACTTGCAGCTTACTGATTTTTTGAATCTATTTCTTCAAAGAAAATCTCGTTTTTCCACCAAATTGAAAAAGGCTTGTTTGGATATGCAGTGATGATAGACTCTCAAATTTAGGAATTACTGTGGTGTTTTCAACAGGGTTGAAATGATTAGTCCAGTACAAAATTGTGCCTCTGTTATTCAATTATTGTCTTCAAAAAAAAAAAAAACAAACAAACAACTAATAAGGATGTAATACATTCTGCGATATGTTTCGGGTATGTGATTGGCCATCATCAGATAGTAGTATAGTTCACATACAAAAAGAAGATTATTTCAGGACGAGGTTTTTTTGTATGCACTGTAGCGCTAACCGATGATGTCCAATCATATAGGCCGAAATATTTCGTGGAAATATGTATATGTTATTACGTTATTATTAGTTCTGTTTCTTCTGAACATAAAACTTGAATGTAGTTATAAACATGAGGGTATGACGATATAAAGTTTGTGCCTCTTAATTTTTTAATTAATCTTATGCCTGGCACGTCCCCTGGTATGAGGCTGTTAGGTATTTTGAGAATTGTGAAAAATTCTAGTATGGAAGTAGAAATTATTCACGCCTGCAGTGTTGTGGAATCGATAGAGAAAGTTTCGCGATTCATCACATGCATTTATTTCGAAATTTTAAACTAACGTATGTATATGTGCTCCGAAAATATAAGATCGAAGAGTGGGTATACAAAAATGTCAGCTCGTATTCAACTACATACTGAACAAAATTTCACTGAATAGTTTTTTTTTTTTTAAGTCCTTTGCTTATTTGCAACGAATCTCGCTCATTAGCTAATGTGTCCTCTTCAGATGTCGGCTGGTACTGTCGACCATTATTTCATACGTTATCTGACCATGCCGGATCGTCTGTAAAGCAGAATGATATATTGCGTGATGTCGAGAAATGAACTGAAAGGTGATGCCGGCTGTGACCGGCTTTTGGATATACTCGGCCGTTCGTTAGTCAGAACGTTGAACGTAGACGAGTAGAAATGTTTTAAAGTAGAGTATCTCTATATATCTTCCAGGCGTGTTCTTTTCTAGTTTGCATTTGTCACTGGCCTTGGTATTAATTTCCTCTTAGACACACGCGTGTTACTGCAGTTATAAACCTGCCGTTACTTGCGAAATTTGAGGTTCTCGCAGCGGTCACTTGTCATTCTCTTTTTTTACTCTTGGGGGAGGATTATAATGGAAGCCAAGGTCAACAACGGGCTGCTGAAGAGGAGAAGGGAAAGGAGGAGGAGGAGGGAGAGATGAAGGAACATATGAAGAATAAGTCTGATAGAATATTCTTTTATTCGTTTACCTAAAGATGGAACTGGCAGGTGCTACCGAAACGTCGGTAGATTTTTGTCATATTGGACGATGTCACATCATCCCATGAGACGGTACTCTTCTGTCATATCAGCTACAGGTTACAGTTACAGCGATCTGCAGGCACATAATTATATGTCACGAAAACATGAGCTATTTCCTTCCATATCCGTTATATATGTCGTTTAAATCTTGTAAATCTCAATGACGTGTGTGTTTGTTGTGCGTGTCTTTGCTGATCTGTTGATACAAGCCGTTTTTTGAGGCAGGTAGGGAACTGGATAAAACTGTTTGATTTGGTACCCTTCTTTGGTACCCTTCACAAAACCAAGTGAAGGTCATTTAAATTACGCAGTAGGCTAATGTGGTTGTAATGGAAAGAAGATGCAGAAATGCTTTTATTTTGAAGTTCATACAAGTTTTCGGTCGGAAAAGATGAAGGGAAGACACCACCAGGTGTATCTAGATACATATATGTTATGGGGGTTAACATTGGCTGACCTTACAAAAATGGACTGGGAGAATGTAGACCGAATCAAGGTGGTTCATGGTAGAAGCCCTAACAAGCTGTCGTAAATACGGCAAAGAACATTCTGTTTCCCTAAAGGCAGGCTATCTCTTTTCCAGCTGAACGATTGTCAGTCATGAAAAATGCGACGGACGGAAGGACGGACGGACGGACAGACCAACATGACCATACATTAATGTGGTTTATGTATTTCATAACAGCGATATATATTGATAGCGGTAGCCGAAGAAATCTCTTGCTGAAACACTTAAATCCGTGATTGCGTTAAACACCGCATAAATGTCAGTGTTGAATTAACGTGATTAATAAGTCTTTGATGGAATTGTTATTGATGAATTAATTCGATTATTCAGTCCTATAAATGAATGTTTTTTTTCACTTCTCGTTATAGTTATTTGCACAAAACGTGTAGCGGTTCGTGGAGACAGACTGTCCATGTGTCGGTCAGGATGTTTCTTTTCCATTTCAGCTTAAATTTGGTATAAGTGTCCACGTTAAACTGACCAGCGATTATTATGCCTGGCCCCTGTTATTGCGCTATAAACCCCCAACTAAACTCCCGTAAAATGGCTACATGATACGCAGTTTTATATTATCCATTCTATGCATTGGTAAATAACTAATGTTGTTAACATCCAACTAAATGCACATTATATTTAATAATACTGTTTATATTAAAATAATAGACTCCACGATTATTTATTGTATCAGTACAACTGGGTTATATCTGGCGACATGTTTCGGCCGTTAACCGGCCATCCTCAGGCCAACAAATAGTATTGTTAAGGTACATTCAATGGAGAAACAATTTGATTGTACCTTAACAATACTCTCCTTTGTTGGCCTGAGGATGGCCGGTTAACGGCCGAAACATGTCGCCAGATATAACCCAGTTGTATTAATACATTTGGTCTTTTTATATGTTGTGTATTGCCGGTACTAATACAATAAATAATTGACGGTATTAATACAATAAATAATTGACGATACACAATGGGATGGCCCCCTAAAAAACACTCCACAGTGTTTCGATCTTTACGGGATCATCATCGGGGAATATATACATCAAGTAATTGTTTATAAAACACCTAAAATTGTTGTAAAAAGTTGTATATTGATATCTCGTACACCATATAGTAGAAGTAAGATGTAAATTGTTCCCTGTAAGACTGATCCGATAGGGTTTGAAATATGCCGGAGTTTCGTTTAATAGGAGCCATTCCGTTGTGTTGCAGTATTGTAACAGTTTATTACGTCAATAACACGACATGTATAATCACCAACTTCTAAAAGCCAAGATTTTAACTTTTAGAAGTTGGTGATTGTATATGTTGTGTTATTGACGTAATAAACTGTTACAATGCTGGAGTCTGTTATTTTAATATAAAGAATAGTAATAAGTATATTGTGCAATTAGTTGGCTGCTAAAAATATTAGTTATGATATGCAATATGCAGCTCTGTGTCAGGTCTGTGTCGGTGGTCTAAACCATTGTATGAGGGACGCGAAATTAAAGCATTTTGGGGTCTGTTTTTCTTCCCAAATTGTCGATGTATAACACTATTAGATTTTTTTACTGACAATTGATAATACTATTCTTTGCTTAATTTCTCTCTTTATCCTCGTTCACATAAATTCTACTTTACACTATAGTAACTATGAATTCTAGAGGTGTGCAGGTTTATGATACAAATTACCAGTCATTCAGCACTTTAATTAGCAACTGTAAGCAGCAGTCGCTCACTCAGATGCCTACATTCAATGACCAGTATGAGATCTGAACTTCTTGATGACGTAACACCGTGTCAATGAACTGATGTTTTTTGCTTCAAGTGTACTAACAAGGATGATTAATATTTGTCGATTAGCAGTGTGGGACTCATTTCGCCTCGCCGGTATATCGGGACGCTCATTTGTAAGCTGCTTTGAAGGCAGTTATCTGATTCGTGTACTTGGACTGTGTTCAGATGAGTGCTCAGGAGCTCAGATGCTGTACTGAATGCACCTGTTCTGAATTAAACATTCGCGGAGTTTATTTTAAAATTTGACGACCCTAAAATTAAAATGGGTAATTCCGCAAAGAGAAAAAAAAAATGTCAGCAAGCTGTCCCCCATCTGGCGGCGGCATATCGAAGTGATATCGAATGTAGTCTTTAATTTTGGTGTTGTCTTTTATTCAGAAGTCTTTGTTGTATTGCAAATTCTTTTATTTTATCTTTATCTGCCAAGAATCCTTATACTTTATTGTTATTAATATTGTTAGGACTACCCAACTCTCTCCTTGCACTGCTCAGGGCCTAATGAAAAGCTAATCGTCATTCAGCTGTTTAAGAAATTTCCTTTCTCTTGTGTAACCTAAACGTTGAAACCCACATTTTACAGTAATCTGTCTCCAGCCTCTGTCCTGAGCCACCCAAATCTACTCCACCCCCTTGTCTTTTCCCTTAAACATATATTTTAATAGTAGTCTTTCTGTATAATCCTAGGTATCAACAGTTGTTTGTTCCACACAGGCTTTTGGACTAAAATTTTCTTGGCGTTTACTCCTGTCCTTTAAGGACTGGTAGCGGCTTTATTTTTGGCGAGCAAAGTTTGCCAGGTTGCCAGGTGGCCTTAGTTGCCTTACAGAGTCTGTAAATTGCTACAGATTAATCAATCTTGACCATTGTATAAAAGTCCCAATGTGAGGAGTTAACACACGTGAAGAAAAGTGTTTGTACGCCAGAAAGAAGTTGTGTTGGTTCTTCGAGTGATGGAATTACTGTTGGTATAAATAATAATGCCGATCGCGATGGCCGTGCAATCTAAGGCGTAGGTCCGCAGCCGCTTGATTGCAGGAATCTTGGGTTCAAATCCTGCTGAGGTTATAGCTGTTCGTTTGTTTTCTGTTGTGTAGGTATCGGCCTCTGCGAAGAGCTGTTTACTTCTTCGTAGTGGTCCTACCGGGTGTGTGTATTTGAACGTGGTCTATAAACTTCAATAACGAGGCGTCCTAGGCCCGGTTTGGGGTTTTGTGCCACATAAAAGGAATAAATAATAAATTGGCAAGGAAGCTTGTGTAACCTTATCACAGGAGTTCCGTGATGGCCAAAACATACAACGACACTTCCATTTCCTGTCCCTCTTCTGACGTACGTACTGTCACTGCTCCTCAAAAATGCATTAAATTGTATTTTCTATTAAAAGTTTTGGATTGTTTAGGATGCAGGGCATATTGGTTTGAAATCTTTCGCCGATGGATTGTTAAGGTGACTTATTTTGTACCATTTTCACGTAGCGTTTAAAAGCTTTTGGGGAGGGGGGGGCGACACTTGTTCAGACTTAAGACATAAATTAGGCTGCCAGGTTTTATATCTTTTCCCGAAGACATGAACGACTCTTTCGCACATACCCATGATTTGTATGAAAGTACATTACAAAGGGAAAGTGGTCAGAATAAGGAATCGTACCGAACTGTCCTGAAACCAGAGGCTTGTAAGGGTCGAAGGGCTTTGGCGGATCACTTACATAAACAATTAGGAGTGGACAAGAAATCTTATTACAAAGTAACTGTACACGTAAAAAATAACATTACATTTGTTTATGGAGGAAAGAAAATCATGCAATGAACTCTCCTATAGTATGATTCACGTGATCTACATGGGTTATAAATAAACTTCCAAACTAAATCACCATTATAGTTTAAATTAATCATCCCAGTCGTTATAAACCGTCGTTACCAGCTCATGCATATCAGTCTATGTCAAGGAATACCCAAATAATCCGAGTTCGTGCCTCGAGACAGGTTTACTTAAAATTAGTTCTTAGCAGTGCTACGCCACTGACATAATTGGAGATAATCTGCTGGATGAGAGCCGCTCAATAGTAGATAAGACTACCAGCAGCTTTTACCAGATTCGGAATCGGCAGGCATATATATTACTTGCAAGACTCTGGAGACCTGCTTAAACAGGTTTTAGAGCTTTCTTAATGATTCTATACCCTAATACCCAAGTCTGAATTACAATTGTTCCTTCAAGGTCTTGTAGATAATGGCTTGGATCATAATCCGGAAGATAGAAGCGGTCTGTGGCATAAGAAGGTCATTTCAAATTGACGATAGCCTGCACTGATAAATGGTTTATGATTGATCCTACAACGTATGTTTAGCAGCCACAAAATATCGCCTGTAGGTGGCACGTTGTTATTAAAATTTTGACGTGTCACGCCGTTCATGAGCAAAATTAAGGCGATGAGTATGAAATTGGCGGCGAGGTCGAAGGCCTTTGTATTTACCCGTGAATGCGTGAAGCTTGATGCGCTATTCCGTGACCGCGCAAAGCCTGCTGGGATTGTGATCTGTTAAAACCACGTGCGTGACTGTCAAGTGATTATGCATGCGTTATCACTGCTCCGTGTCACACACCACTTTTCTTCCAGTCGACTTTTGCGTGTCACGCAGACCTATTGGTATAGGCGGGTTGATTTCCAGCAATTGAATATAAATCCTTTAATGTTATTTTTGTTTAAATATTTGATTGATTTATTGATAATGCATCCTGCTGTGTACCGGTTTGATCGTTAAAGCTGATATGATTCGGAATGAATCACTGGACCTTAGAGTGGGGAAGTCGAACCCTCAGTGGCTTTACTGATGAAGTGAGAACCGAAACACATCCCACACACTATGCTTTTGTCTCCCTCTTCTACTCATTTCACAAGCGTGGAATGGAGGTTTGCCTGTGTAGGATACGTAGGTCACACACACAAACATACACATTGTATAGAAGATGACGCTGTTCCGCATCTGGTACTAACACCACAATCCCTCAAATACAATCGCACATCACGCATCGCGCATTCATGGATGTGGTGTTCTTGAAACTCCGAGTATTTACACCGCTTGAAACCTGTGATTGCCGATCAGAAGCTAACTCTTTTCATTGGCGTATGCACGTGTCTTTTCTGCGTTGTGTGCTGTATAGTTAGGTCTAGCAATCGACCAATTTATATGTCTGATGAAACAGACTTTCGTCTTCAACTTTACCTACTCGTCGAGAGTACGTCATTAATTTTAAGTGTAACCCTTTAAACGCCGAATTAAATCCCATCTGCTACCTGCTGGCATTATTAGGAGCTCACCATATTTTCCACGTTAGCAGGATAAGGGTTAAATGTTCCCAGCACCCTACAACCCATGAACTAAAAGAAAGTATGAAAACTTTCATTACATCTTTGTTATTCCATAAGCTTGATAGCGGTAATCAGAATATTTATGTAATTTACATGTAGGACACACACCCTTTAAGTTAAACTATTCAGGCGACACGCAACCAAATCGTGTTTGCGAGTACGTTGTGTGAGCAGTGATTTCAAAACATACTGACCACTTCTGTGGCGTGTAGTGGGTGTCGGAGAGATCCGTTAGCCTCTTTCTTTGAATGCAGGTATTTGTTTAGGAAAAATACACTAATAGACCGGTCTGCATCAAACCATCCACTTTGTCTGTACACACCACCACTGCTCTAACACATCGACTGTGTTTGTATGGACTAACATTGTTCTCACACATTCACTGTGTCCGTATGCAGCACAGTTGCTGTCACATCCGATGTGTATGTGCGGACCAAAATTGCTCTGGCACGAATATAGAGCCTGCTTACCCACCGCCATTTTCTGAACGAAAGATGACGGTCTGCCATGTAGGCTGCGATAAGCCTCGCAGCTCTGCGGGTCACACCAAATGCGATGCAGACAGCTTGCATGAGCCCAGCAGTCTTGCTTTGCTACTTCGTGGCCACCCTCCGTTAGAATCCCACATTGCGTTACCGCGTGAAAGCGTATTAGCGCTCAGAGGTGACCAGTTGTTAAGTTCTAGCAACGATGCTGAGCCTCTGCCATTCTACGTGTCTCAGACACCTTCAGTCACTAATTCCCACAAAGAAACATCAAAATAAGCAGAAGCTCCATTATGTTGCACAACACCAAGCTGTAGTCACAGCATACGTGCATTCTCAGACCGTCTTGAATTAACTGGTTCAGTTCACAGAACTCTGAAGGCAAAGTGATAAGGAAAAGTTGCAGGCACACATTGCTGATCTAGTGATGACTTGGCGTGTTTCCATTTTCTGAAGGATATGCAGTTTATCTAGCCCTTGTTGCGGGTCGTTATAGTGTAGTCGATGTAGCGACTCGCTTGGGGATCGAATCCTAGTGGGAGACGAGATTTTCTGCACCAGTCCAGACGGGCCCTGTGACCCACTCAGCCTCCTGTACAATGGTTACCTGTTATATCTCGGGGATAAAACTGCCAGGGCATGGCGTTGACATCCACCCCCATCTAGCGCCGAGGTTAAAGAAAGAGTAGAGCTATACACTTAACTCCCCGTCTGGGCCTTCGTGTCCTGTTCCATTACCTTTTTACCAGCCTCCATTTATAATTTTTTTACATCGGTACAGGGTGCGCTTTTCTGAGGAAACCGCTTTGCTAATGCAAATATCGTCTGGAACTCCTGAAATATTTGCCGGTTTTCATAAACTTCCCGCAGGTCTGTACTATCATCCTGTTCATTAACAAAACAGTGTAGAAGTGGAGGGGGTAATAGGACATTCCGAACATTCTGTGCTGTCATCACGTGTATTTACTACCACAGATTGAGCCCTTACTTCGTCCTGATTTCTTTCAAAATAAATTGACCTGAAATAATGAAGTCTCTTATTTATTATAACAGTCTTATGAATACGTTCTCGCTGACCAGTATTCTGTTATTTATCGCTAGTCATTGCTTCAGGCATTAAACAGTTACCAAACAAGAAAGCAGCGGCAGACATAGGTCGCTTCTTGCTCAATAAAACCTGTTATGACTGCCTAGAAGCCAAAAAGAAAACAGGCCAAACTCTGCAGAATTCTACCGACAGTTGTAGACAATGAAGGTCCTCATTAGCGGACGTAACTTTGTGCATATGCGCCGACGCCTAGCCGGTTCGGATACTCTTAGACCTGTTTCCAGATACTTTAACCGAATACGTTAACTCGAGTTCTCCAGATGCACACGGATTCAGAGCGGTTTGGTAATTTATGGTCTTTTGCGCAAGAAAAAGGCTTGGCAAATTTGGAGGGTAAGGTTACAAAATTTCCTATCCCGTTTAAGTCTTTGCACCTTTCAACGGATATTATTCATGGCCCTAAGAACGATTATTTTTAACTATTGCGAGTTTTCTTGCTTAATTAATGTGTTTATGTTGCCCAGATTCTAATTAAATATTACGCACACGTGATAACACAACAGGAATTACAAATTCTTCCTCGCTTTGATAAGTATTTGGTAATCAGTAAATGTGTGACAGTCCGCGTCGTTTAAAACTTCTTTTGCCGTTGTCTCCCTAACCGTTCAAATTCGGATGTAGATATTTCTGGTTATATTAATGGAATTTAACGTAAGGAACGTTCTTCTGACGTATGGCAGATTACTCCTGAAACACCCTATATATATATACGCGCGCGCGCGCGTTTCTATGTGTGTGTGTGTGTGATTTTTGTTTTTCTGTAGGTTGCGGAATTTGGACAATCATCATGATGATTGGATGTAAGCCTGCACTTTGGGAGTTTTAGAAGAAGTTGCTGAGGAAAATATTTGTTCATAGAGTTAGAGAGTAATTGCCAGAAAGCGAAAATGAAGTCACACATGTCTCTTAAGGAGTATATCGAGAAAATTAAATATAAAACACTAAAAGCTATTTTTATATTCGTGGTTCCGTGCATCGTAATTCTAGATTGAAGAAATCCAACGAGATGCAACAGTATGCACATACGCGTATTTATTTACTGCTAAATTACTCTACATGTTTCGGGCGTCCATCGCGCCCTTCATCAGGAGTACATAAAACTGTAGTTGCAGCCTCTGGTACAGATTATACTATCTGGAGAGCAAGCTTCCTCAAACGTGACCAAAGGTCACGTTTGAGGAAGTGTGATAGTATGATCTGTACCAGAGGCTGCAAATACAGTTTTATGTACTGCTGATGATGGGCGCGTTGGACGCCCGAAACATGTAGCGTAATTTAGCAGTAAATAAATACACCTATCTGCCTACTGTTGCATCTCTTTGTATTTCTTCAACCAACACTAGAAACTGTTAAAAAGATTGTGGTAACGTTACATGAACTGCGTCTCATCTATCTATATTCACTTGTCACTTTAGGGATAAATATCGTCCCATCTGAAGGTTGCTGTAGCAGTAACCTTAAGCAATTACATTCCAGAAATACGTGTACCTAATTCAGGCGTTGACCCGATATCCTCCTGTCCTAACAGAAGCACACCTTTGTTTTCCTCAGCGCCTCCAAACAATTGCTATTTTTCACCATGGCGCAACAGCCCTAGTGAGCCAAGGCCTCCTCATTATCGAAGAGCCATGATAATATTCAGTTAGACACACCACACTCGGTATGATTCCTCTGGACGAGTGATCAGCCCGACGCAGAGACCTCTCCGTGACAACACACGACACTCGGAACAGACACACATCCATGCCCTCGGCGGTATTCGAACCCAAAATCTCAGCAAGTGAGCGGCTGCAGACCCACACCTTAGAGCGCACGGCCACTGGGATCGAATGCCGTTTTAGTACCTACAGTTTTGTTACCACATTCCGTATTATTGTATGTCCACCATTTGCGGTCACCTGCCCATTGCATTTGACGCTATGTGACCCGTGAAACGGAATTACTCGTACCATTGCATAACCAAATAATAAACCCAACGACACTGCAGTGTGAGACATGCTCAGACTTGAGGCGTGGTCTAGTGGAGCGCTCTATCGACGACGGTCGTAAATTCGGAGCTTTTATAAATGATAGAATTGCTTGATGAACTCAACACATGTTGAGTTCTCAAATGAGGACTGTGCTCTTTGCGCTTGCTTATACCTACCTGTACTCCACAGAGGCGCTTTTACAACCCCTGATTGACTTATTCTGGCCGAGGAGCGACATTTCTTGTTTTTAATCTCGCTTTAGGAATGCTCTTTTCTTTTTTTTTTTTTTTGCCGCTTTCCCATTTTAAATTTTAATCAAAAAACTTTCCCCCCCCCGGGGGGGGGAAAGGGGGGGCGTTCCTCTTCTTATTTACCGGTTATTGGTTTCTT
>Ga0123352_10018414_pt1 | contig 11131 bp, 5 predicted proteins | sample TergutLab28metaG_FD_89700 | JGI IMG/M metagenome (GOLD analysis project Ga0123352, IMG submission 89700) | Labiotermes labralis P1 segment gut microbial communities from Petit-Saut dam, French Guiana - Lab288 P1 | ecosystem: Host-associated > Arthropoda: Insects > Digestive system > Gut ... | reverse complement strand
GTGTTTGGTAGTGTGTTTGGTAATGTGTTTGGTAGTGTGTTTGGTAATGTGTTTGGTACTGTGTTTGGTAGTGTGTTTGGTAGTGTGTTTGGTAGTGTGTTTGGTAGTGTGTTTGGTAGTGTGTTTGGTAATGTGTTTGGTACTGTGTTTGGTAGTGTGTTTGGTACTGTGTTTGGTAGTGTGTTTGGTAATGTGTTTGGTAGTGTGTTTGGTAGTGTGTTTGGTAATGTTTTTCCTTCCTACAGGTTATTATTGTACAGCATTTGCTAGCCCTTTATGTGATTTTTATCAACGGCGTGCCTCTCTTCTTGTAACATTTTAATGGCTCTTTGTCTTTTAAAAGTTATGTTCTAGGGAAATAATTCTAAAATATCTATAATGGATTGTTATATTGCATCGCATCTCAGGAACAGAAAGAAAAGACTTCTGTCACTTTATGCCGGGGAAGTCACTCGTGAATGATTAACGTCAGATCAGCGTCACTATGAGGCAGGTACGGGGGACAGCAGACGTACATAAAGGGTTTGGGTGGGGAGATCTGAGGAAAAGTGACCACTTGGAATACCTAGGCGTAGTTGGATAATATTAAAGTGGATCTTCAAAAGTGGGATGCGGACATGGACTGCATTGTTTTAGTCCAGTACAGGAACAGGTGGCTGGCGCTTGTAAATCCGGTAATGAACCTTCGGGTTCCATGAAATGCTGGGAATTTGACATAACCTCATAAATCTTATAAACACTAATACTGTTTTGGATGTAAACCTGATGATGGCCGGAATAGGCCGAAACATGTAGTTATAATCATCCACTAATAAATATCATTAGAATATTAGTTATATTATTGACTAAATACCTGTACCTATTTAGCTGAGGATCTGTAAGCTTCTCAGAAAGGACCCGCTACATGGAGTTATTTATTATCGCCGCTGAACAATTAATACAAAATAGGGTTCTCTCAATCGCGTTTTGGTTTTTGGAAAAGACATTTTGTTTCGCTATGTTAGTTTTTAATCTACCCATCAACCCAATGTATTTAATTTCACTTGAACACTGTTCTTTAATTAAAATTATTAATGACCAAATTTTGTATCAGTTGTCACAACATAAATTAGAAAACTTAGCAACAGTTCGTTTGTTGGTATTAATCTCAATCCTGTGCTTTACGCCACAGTGTTCTAAGGGACCAATTGCATGACTACAATTTACTGATGTAGCTACACGGCCCGACCTAACAATGATATTCATATTTTTAGGCTAAACAAAGATGACTTAAGGTTGTTTTGTTTTCAATGGTTTCTACAACATCAATATGAACTTCATAATTGTGGGTCCCTTTGAACTTCCTGGCGGATGTTCTGCTCGAATAGATTGCTGGCAAGAAGGAGAACTTCCGTACGCTACAGACTAGAATAAAATTTGGAGAAAATGTGCGATTTATTACTGGAGACGGGATTTGGAGACAACTCTGTGAACTACTAGGTATGAAATTTGGAGATAACTGTGCGGCGTATTACGTAAGATGTAATTTCTGGAGATAACTGTTCAAACTTCTTCGTGAGATGGAATTTGGTGATAACTGTGCGACTTAATATGCGAGATGGAATTTGGAGATAACTGTGCGACTTAATATGTGAGATGGAATTTGAACAGAACTACACGACATTACGTAAGATGGAATTTGGAGATTACTGTGCAACTTGCTAGGTGAGATGGAATTTTTACTTTAGTAAGTGTAGTGATGAGCATGTGGTTCATAATTTATCGAAAGATACTCCGGCGTCGAGGAAAAATGTCGCTGTAGGTTTTGGGTCTTACACAAGTTGTTCAACTTGTCAGTGAGGATCTGACACGCAGATATTTATTGATGGAGGCGTACAGCCCTACTTTTGTACCTGATATATTTAATTGCCTTCCGAATTTGAAATACAGTACTACTTTCTGCATTCGATATTCCTTAGAAATGTGTAGGTTGTGAATTGTCTTTTTCGAAGCCACACTACTAATTCCAAGTAAGTGAAAGGAATCAGTTTTCAACTTCAAGATCCAAAATTCATTTTTTCACAGTATAATGAAAGAATATATATATATATATATATATATATATATATATAGTAAACTTTCTGCTCTATAATTTAGTAGGAAGGTGTGTTTTTCATCCGGTTACGGAAGCAATAACTCTATATATATTTCATCGAATGAGAATATAAATTAGTTCTACCAATTCACTAAACCGTCTGGCAATAAATATTAACACTAACCATGCTAAATGTTTAAATATTATATTCTGTATTCCAATAGGGCCATCTGACTTATTAGAAATGAGATGGAGAATAATCTGTGAGATTTTGGGAGTGTTTTGTTAGCCTTACTTGGACCACTACTAGGTGATGTAGATAAACGTTACAACAGCTGCAGTACAACCGCAATATCAGAAATGACGGCCATATGAGGAGTACAAATGTACTCCGTTTTAACTGCGATTGTTTCCTGTTCCTCTTTTTGTTGCATCTTTTTCGTCTCTACTTCAAAGGTGGAAATTTATCGCTCTTTTTAGGTTCCTTGTTAACCTCCAAGTACCTTACGTCCTGGCGATAGTATATTTAGGCACTGCAATGTCTGTCGCCTAATAAATAGTATTTGTTCTTTGAAGGTCGAAACCATCCGTATCTTAAACTTTACTGACGACTAAAGCGTGATGTCGTGGCTGACTTGTCACTGTAGTCGCAATATATTTCTTTTTTGAACAACATGCAAAGTGATGGTTGCAAAGACACTGATTTAGAAGTTTTCAGTTTCACCAGTATAGCACATAAAATGACTATACTGAGTGAGTCGGTAATGTATTTAACAGCTACATCAGTCTCTCTGATTGAAAATTTTCCTAATAATCACTGTCAATTTAAATTCATCGTAACGTAATTTTGTAAAAGTTCCCAGTTAGCTTCACTCCTGTTTAATTTCATCTGCTTGTGATAGGCAAAGTGTAGTCAATGGAACAGGATTGTGGTTGGACGTCCTGGTCACGGAACTGTGTGGCTTAATGCATTGTGAAGAAACAAAACGATCAATATGACGCAAGGCACACTTACCTGCTAGCGTACCTGAAGCTTCAACGCGTCTCAAAGAGGGATAGCAGATAACTCCTATAAGCAGTTTACTTTCTGAAAGCAAAACACGGATTCAAGGTACTCTGATCAAGTTTACGCAAAGCAAGGGGAATGTTTCGAGTAGAGTCCTGTTCATAGCGAGACCAAGTGGCTGTGTTGACGGAAGCTGCGTCTTGTGTCGGCATCTCTCCATTTAATGTAACGTAACCCCTTAAGCCTCTAGGCAGAAAGCGCAGCCACCTCTGTTGCAACCGTTAGATGTCTTGTAAGCAAACACCATCTTATCTCTACACACTAAAATATCCCGTAATTTCTCAAACAGCATAGGATATACGTTCCAACAAATTCTCTACGTTTTCTGCACTCGTCCTACCGTTTACTATTAGATACGTTGATACAAATACATGTTCAATTTTGAAGACTCACATCTTCTGTGTTATTGTGCTGTCTCCAATGTTAAATATTTACAGAGGTTTCGAAGGCATTATCCTTCGAATTGTTGGTAACTGTGTACCGATTGACAAGGCGTAAAATCCCAGAAGTTTTGAAAAATCAGAAATACCACTTTTCACAACCCCAAATTTCATAATTTCCGTCTTATTCACATACAATTTTGTCTTCATTTTCAGTCATTAGTGTTTACTTCCTTAGCGTGGGCGTCCTAAACCGCAATGGACGAAACTTATGCTATGGATCACATAAACTCATTCAAACGTGATCAGTAGAAGCAGTAATTCTATTCCTAACCATAGCAACAACTTCCATAAGTCCTACCATGAGGACAAATATAATTTTGAGGGGTAAACCTAATTACAGATTTACTCTCAGCAGTTGGAAACAAAAGACTAACTTGATGTCACTCGCTTTTTTGTTCACTTCTTATGCGCTTAACATGTTTCGGACATTAATATATCCATCATCAGGAGCTTGCGACTATTCTGTTGAATTACCACGATGGTCGTGTGTTCTTGGTTCGATGTGTGTTGGATTTTCAGTGTGGTTGGGTTGGCGTGGTATCCCAACCACATCGAAACACCAACACACATCGAACCAAGAACACACGACCAACGTGGTAATTCAACAGAATAGTCGCAAGCTCCTGATGATGGATATATTAATGTCGAAACATGTTGAGCGCGTAAGAAGCGGAATAAAAATAGCAAGTGACATCAAGTTGGTCTGTTGTTTTCAGCTATTACAAAGGTGCACGTTCCAATAAATATAAGATTCCTCTCAGCAGTTCCATACATACAGAATGATAAAGTATAATAAGAACGGCTGTTGTTCGCTATAGGTGACAAAACCATAACACTATTGAAAAATAACACCCAGTATCTTCAACAAAAATGTCTGTATTAAAATTAACAATGATGCCTAAAACAGCTTAATGTTATAATGAATACAAACGTTGTTACAATTACCCTTTTCTCCTGTGTGTTACTGTGTGGAGAGCAGATGCTTCCTTCGCGTAATCTTTTGTCCGTCGTGTAATTTATAATTCGCTCTCTCCTTTTATGTGCTTTACAAAATGGAAATTGAAGGTTAAGGGAAGTGAAGTGTAAACGAATCAATATCCCTGTCAATAATTACTTTTTCCGTCTAATATTAAATAGATTTTAACTTCGTTACCTTTTTGTCATTGTTATATAAAGGTCACGAAATATGTGCTTTAATTTATGATCTTAAGTTAGAGAAAAATATATTTGTGTTAACATTGAGGGTGTTGTTGAAATATGTCCAGCGAATATACACAAAAATGTCCATTCGTCTGTTCGAGGTATCGTTCATGTCTTCAATTCTGCCTGTAAATGTGTCGAATAAAGGCACTTTTTGCTATAACTGGGTTTGTTCAGTTGCATCGTACTGCCAACATCCGAAGATTCCTTTGAATGAACAGAGTATACGTAAAAAACACATCACGATTCTGAACCAGTTTAATACAGTTTGCTTTCGTGCATACAAGAACAAATCACGACTCTTAACCAGTTTAATTCTGTTTGATACCGTGTATTCAAGAACACGTCACGATCCTGAACCAGTTTAATCCAATTTACTTCCATGTATACAGAAACATACCACGATTCTGAACCAGTTTAATACAGTTTGCTTCCGTGCACATAAGAACAAATCACGACTCATAACTAGTTTAATCCAGTTTTCTTCCGTGTATTCAAGAATAAATCACGACTCTTAACCAATTTAATTCTGTTTGAAAACGTGTATTCAAGAACACGTCACGAACAGGAATCAGTTTAATCCAATTTGCTTCCGTGTACACAAACACGTATCACGATTCTGAACCAGTTTAATCCAGTTTGCTTCCGCGTATACAAGAAAAAATCACGACTCTTAGCCAGATTAAACCAGTTTGCTACCGTGTATACAAGAACACACGGATGTCTCTGCCCTTCATGTTTTCTAACTGTAGATATACTATACGCATTTCTCCTCCAAAGCGACTAACATGAGCCGCGATTTTTATTCTCCTCTGTTTCAATCACCCTAAAAATGTATCATGATAAAAACAAATTAAGTGCCGCATTATGTATCTTCCTCCATTGTCCTGTTGTTTCCTCCGTCTTTACTTCAGATATTCTCCTTAGCGCACTGCCCTCAAAATGTACTTCACGGACATCGAGGGACCAATTTCCAAATAAGCAGAAAAACGAGGAAAAAGGTGATTCTTTTTATGTTGCTATTTCTAGACAACAGATAGGAAGAAAAAATACAAATATAAATTTATGATCTTGAGAGGGAGTTGAGAGGAATACAGAAGAATTACCTTCACCAAACCTACTGCAGTGTAAGCTGTTTGTATATATCGCGTTGAACGTAAAAGGTACGTGTGCGAAATGGGCTACTGTGTTTAATAACTCCGGTAAAAAGGAGTGGAATCATTCATGCGCCGTTACTACAGAGATGTGCTGGAAAATTACGTATTTCGTACTGAGGCAACAGTCCACATAGCTCTAGTATTGGAGACGCACGTACCTGAAATATTTCCGTATTTTGTCGCTCTCATATCAGTTGCAATGATGGAAACGGACACAGGAAGGGAAACGATTTATTCTAAATAGACTCTTTCCTGGAGCAAACATTTCCACTGACATAATACATCACATTTATATCGTTCTTCATAACCATACAAGTAGGGACGAATTTTTGTTTCTCACGTTTCTTGTTCCTTGCAGTTAATTATATATAGTAGCACTAATTATATATAGTAGCACTAAATAATATATAATGACTCGTTTAATTTTAAACGTAAAATAACAGATCCTTAGAATTAAACTGGAAATTATTTGAAGCTTTCCAGGTTTGTCTATGTTCTACAGTTAAAGATCCACAGTACAACCATAGCTGTGGAAACAACTTCAGTTACCATCTGAGCCGTCAATTCATATTTCGGTGAACGTACTAGTCCATATGCTGCCTCTAATGATAGAAACATGAGAGTCCTCGGTTTGTGTTGCGATGCAACGCGTATTTCGCTGTTTCATTACATAACAACTTCCACCAATTGCTCAGAGCATAGCTACTGTTCTCAAAGATTTAACTTCGTGATTTGGAAGAAAAGTCGCAAGAATTTCAGTTTTGGACTAAGTAAGAAAAAGCATTCGAAATTTAATTAATTCTAAACTTCAAAACTCATATCCTCGAACGTTTGGATTCCTTCGTGACACGTAGCCCAGTTTCAGAAGACAAGGAAAGTGGAAAATCACACCAAATGTATTTCCACTAGTAACAGTTGTAACGCGGTGACAGGGGAGTGGAGAAATCTACGTATTGAGGAGCTCAATTATCTGTACTCCTCATCCAGCACTGTTCGGGTGTTAAAATCGAGAAGAATGAGATGGGCGGAGCATGTGGCACGTATGGGGGAGAGGAGTATAGAGGGTTTTGGTGGGAAAACCTGAAGGAAAGAGACCACTTGGGAGAACCAGGCGAAGATGGGAGGATAATATTAAGATGGATTTTCAATAAGTGGAATGTGGGGGTATGGACTGGATCGAGCTGACTCAGAATAGGAACAGGTGATGGGCCTTGTGAATGCGGTAAAGAACTTTCGGGTTCCATAAAATGCGGGGAATTTCTTGTCTAGCTGAAAACGTGTCAGCTTCTCAAGAAGGACTCTGCTCCATGGAGTGGAGTGTAACAGTTGTAATTTGTGACGGAGATATCTTCTCGCTAGAACACAGTAGAAGAGAATTCTTGTACAAAGTTCTGTTACTCAGTTGAGGACAGCAAGGCAGGGGAGAGATGTGCTTATATACAGACGGATTTAAATTATTTACGGTACCGTCAACAAATAAAATGAGACAAAGTCACAATCTACTCAAGTAATTCAAGCGTCATTGCACAGTTAGGCACTCGCAAAATCAGAACCTCTCACACAGTACATGTTTAATTTTTCGTACGATGAATTTATTTATTTATTCATTCATTCCCCCCATAGCATAAGAGTTTCTAGTATGCAAGGGTCTATCATTATCGAAGCTTCACGATCATGCTCAGACACACCACGCTCGGTAGGACTCCTTTGGGCGAGTGATCAGCCCAACTCAGATACCTCTACGTGACAACTCAGAACACTCACAACAGACATGACCACGGCAGGATATAAAGCAACAGTACCAAAAAGTGACAGGCCGCAGACGCACGTCTTAGACCGCGCGGCCGTTGGGATCGGAATGTATTTATTTCTTTATTATAATATTACAAAATTATTAGTATGTCAGATAAAACATCGTCAAATAATATGATAATAAGCAAATGACAAATTGGAAATGACGTGTAAAAATCTGTCACGGTAGATCAGTTGTTAAATCCCCGTTTGTAGACCGACTCTCCTGATTAATATCATTCCTGTTTTCTCTATATCCTTCCAGGTAAGTACCTGGACAGAACCTTAAAATAGGCCACGACTGGTCTCTTCCACATCCTATCAATGTTATCGTATGCTAATCAAACTTTACTGAAGAAACTGAAGCTAAATTTGCCACAAAGGCACACAACATTAGAAGCAAAACTCCTCTTCTTCTTAAAATCGGCGTTAGACGATAATAGATGGTCAGTCTGGCGCATGGACCTACGCAATAAAGTGTAAGCGTATTTTAAATTATGTAACAATAACCTGTGGATCATGACCCCGTGTAGTCTACCTGGGATATACTGACGTTTAGAAGGTATATTCATCCCCTATATTCAGTTACAAGTCTATGGCAGTATGTACTTCCCAAACAATGGTATCCACCTACCAGACCACACGGTGTCATAATCGAAAGATCACAAAACTGATTTGTCTAGACAGAGACCAGAAACAATGGACTTCAGACAGAAAGGAATATTCGGTTTCCATAAACAAAGGAGAATCTGCTGACGATCTGAGCAATAGGAGGTACTCAAGAAGGCGTCTGCTCAGTGGAATCGCTTAGTTAGTTAGTTAGTTAGGTATGGTTTCTGAGCAGGGTCTCGGTTGTTTGCCATTGAAAGCTGTACTCAGGCGTAGGATCGTAGTGTAGAAAAAGCACGCAGGCCTACATGTATGTTTGGCAGTAACTCCATTACCATGACTAAAATGCACAGCAATTTTTAATGGTCAGCGATTGAAGTACAGTTTGCCCCTGGAGGGTGAGTGTGCCAGAGTGACGGGTTAGCCTTTGTTCACTCATAACAATACAGATGGGGAAACACGTTGTGCGCTATATTATCCTGTCCAGCGGACACTGTAACTAAATAATATTGTTGGTGCTTGGCTCGGAAACCAGGATATCCTGTTGGTTTTTATTGCACCGGAGTAGAGTTACATTAAAATGATCATCATTGGTTTCCTGGGCAATGACTGACACGTTATGAGAATGACAGTGTTTTCGCGTTGCTATAGATAAAATAATTTCAAAATGGCGCTAAAGCGTGCACATGTATGTACTCTAAAGACATTTCAGGTTCAAAGCTGCTGGACACCAAAACTAGGTTCCAGTTATTTTAATTTGAACAGAGCCCAGTGCGTTCTTAGTAGGTACACACAAAATACGCAAGGGAAGATGTACACCATTAACACAGAAAATTAGTTACATTGCCTATTCAGATGGTATTTGACACGTTTCGACCGGTTCTGACCAGTCATCTTCAGACCTTTGAAATATTCGTGAGACATGCGTGAGAAATATTTAAAGCAATATAGATCAGAAGTTAACTAATGTTTAAAATTTTAAGATATACGTGCATTGAGGGAATATTTAATAAATGTGGCGTCTTTAGTTTACATGTATCAATGTTTCGAAGAAAACCAATGTCTCTGTCTTCAGGGTAAAGGCAGTGGAATATTTCCACACAGAAAACTAACGCAAAAGGTACGCACGAAATGTCCTTACATACATACAAAACTACACACAACAATGTTCCGCGAAGTTCATCACAGAACAGGCCATGAAGGTCTAGAAAGGGAGTAGAATAATATAGCTCTAGGGGAGCGTGGGTATTCAACGCCACGCCTGTGTCGCTTTACCGCCGGTAAAGACTGGTTATCCATTGAGTAAGAGGCTGGGTGGAACCCAGGGGCGATTCGGGCTGCTGCGGAATATCACGCTCCCACCAGGACTCGATCCCCGGACCGTCCATCTGATAGCATGGCTGTACATAGACTGAGATATCCCGGCCCAAAAAAGTCATCTACATATGTGTAAAAAAAGTAATTAATTTATACAAGGAATAGAACAATTTTTGGTGTCAGTCAAGAAATCATTGGATTGAATCTGGGTGATGTTAATCCTAGATATCTCTAAATTCTCTTTTACAAATCTCATATTACCAACTTTCCCTTGGATGCATTTCTTACATTGACGCAACGCAGCCATTCAGGAGAGTGTGATATTGCTTCCCAACTTTAGGATGAGTAACAGGAAAAAATATATATATTTTGAGTTGAAGCATCCCCTTTGTCATAAATTTTCAAAAGTATTTTAAAAATAGATAACACAACGGGGGTGTGTCACCTCAAAATAATTGAAGCTGGTGCAGCACATATTCTTCTTGATTTTAAGCTTTCGCCTTGTTCTGTATGTATATGTTTTCTTTTGGGTAATTCGCTGACGTCTTAGTTCTAATAGCCGACGTTTCGGAACACTGTATCTGTTTTATCTTTATAGGCAGGTGGATCCACCCAAAAGAAAACATATTACATATTCCTCTCTTCAAGAACGTAATGAAGTAAACGTTTTAACTGTAACGGTGACATATTTTTTTAATCAAGAGCGTCCAGGATATAAAATTATCTCAAATTATGTCAAAATTAAAATTCCATTTACTTCTAAAATTAAAAAAAAAATGCCTTATACATAACTCATATGTTGGGTACGACTGATTTTTAAAATAAATTTTAAAAAACAAAATCGCTTGTAGTGAATTTCACAGGATATGTGAGGTCTTAAAAGGTCTTAGGGCTTCCTCCTTTGTTTTACACTTGATCTGTTGGAAGATCTACCTAAAAAGTGGAAGAACAACATTTCAGTGACATAAACAAACTTTCGTAAAAACGAAAGTACTGTAAATACAAACGCCGTGACGGTTATAAAAACGGTTTATCCGGTATGAAGAGGCGTTGTGTAATAATATTTTTACTGCACTTTTATTACTTTGCCGGACAATCAAGTTGTCATGTCCGAGTACTAGTAAGGATCGTACGTGGCGTCAGCATTTAGCAGACTGTCGTCTGCTTTAGTAATGTGCTAGATGGAGGTTTGTACAACAGACGGCTCTGTGTGTGTTGTAGAATTTGTGTGTATTTGTGTGTGTGTATGTGAAAGTGAATGTGAATGTGTGTGTTTGTGAGTGACTGTGTGCGTGAGTGTGTGTATTTGTGTGAGTGTCTGTCGTGGTTAGTACGACCACAGCACCCTTTTCGTAGAATACATGAGTGACTCAAAATCCCACTGTAATTACTGCTGCAAATATCAATGTGTAATGAGCATTACAATGTTCGGAAGAAATGTGTGTTTGGTCGTTTAGTGGTGTTTGGTTTCTAT
>Ga0123352_10018413_pt1 | contig 11132 bp, 4 predicted proteins | sample TergutLab28metaG_FD_89700 | JGI IMG/M metagenome (GOLD analysis project Ga0123352, IMG submission 89700) | Labiotermes labralis P1 segment gut microbial communities from Petit-Saut dam, French Guiana - Lab288 P1 | ecosystem: Host-associated > Arthropoda: Insects > Digestive system > Gut ... | reverse complement strand
CCGCTAGTCTCACTCTGCACTGCACACAACACACATGCCGCTAGTCTCACTGTACACTGCACACAACACACATGTCGCTAGTCTCACTGTACACTGCACACAATACACATGTCGCTAGTCTCACTGTACACTGCACACAACACACATGTCGCTCTACGACATGCTGCAACATCACCTAATTTATATAAAGATTTAATTTTACCGACTGTTTTAACATAAATATAACTTTTGTTAGGTACAGATAAAGCTCCCTGATGATGGTCATTAAAGATCGAAACACGTAGAAGCGATATTATTTTACATTTTAATGTAAATTTAAAACTTTTAAACAAGTTAATAAATAGTGCATTTGTTGGTGAGTGAACTACTTATATATCTTCTCGAGTTTCTAACTTAATATTTTCCTCGCACTAACGCTTGTGACTTTCCCGTAGTCACTTTCCTTCAGGCTTTCCAAACAAAACGCTACTCATTTGTCTTGCCTCAGGCTTGTCCGTGTCCCACCCTTTTCTTTCTCAACAATTTATCCACCCCAGTGACAACTGGTAAAATTCTCCTGAGCAGTATAACCGTCTTCATCCTTCCTTCACTTTCTTTTCCTTCGTTTCAAATATACTTTTCTCGGTTTCTTCTTCTCAGTCACTACCGATGTCTAAGAAAATACTTTCCTAAGTCAAAAGCCTTAAAATTTACCGTTTCAACTATTTTTTTGCCCTTATGTTTTGGTCAGCAGGCCTAGGTAAAATGCCTCAGTCGCTCTTCTCTTAAAAAAAATAACGTGACACAAAGCGAAATGATCCGAGATAATATTCTGTTACGATTTATGGAACATGGTTCTGGTAGAAGAAAAAGAGGAAGTGAGGAGACGGTGCCAGTTCCAGCAATATAGATTCGATATTGGTAATTATAGATCTACTTAGATGTCGGTTATTACATCCAAACTTTGTTCAAAAATAAATGAATAACGGATACTTGGGATCTGAATGACAAAACACGTTCAAGTTGCAGACTGTAACGAATTTCTTGGTAGTCAGCGGAATTTGTAGGTCATAAAAGGATAAAGTAAAGGCATTCATAGTCTGAGGGTCTGGGAGTTACCGTTGCCAGGGCACACTAAGTGGGATGCGGTGAATACATTTATTCCATTTCCAGTCGAAGCGAGGCATCGCAGCCACATCGCATCGTAAATTTCGTTGTACAGTCGTCACATCACGAGCTAATGTGCTTGGAAATAAAAAAAAACAGTCTCTCGGTTCCACAGAAACACAACCTACGACTCTATAATAAAATCGCATTACTTACTTTCAGGAAAGAACAAAAATAGCAGTAGGCCTAACGTCCTTACCCGAACGTTCCTTCTCCCTGCAGGTATCAACAGACATTCCTCTGGTTGCTTTAATTAATTTTATAGACCATAAATGAACACTTTGGATTTTATGTGTATTCATAAAGTTTAATGTTAAAAGGAACTGAAGAGATTTTGAAAGAAACTATTACCGTTATTCTGCAGTTTGTATTCCCGAACACCCATTATAAGTACGTGTACTCTAGTAGTGTAAAGTCTAGCTGATGAGTGGTGCTAGTTATAAGAAACTAACAGCGCGTACAAATTCCTAAAATAATGATAAAAATAGTTTGTGTTGCAAAATTTCCATTTGAGGAAAAGAAATCAATTTGATAACAAATTCTCCTTTTCTTTTCAGGTGAGACATCCCCGTTGTGTTCAGTAACCAATAGAATATATATATAAATAATTATACAGTGTAACACAAAAAGTTGCGTTAGATTGTACAATTTTATACATATATATAGATATAGATTTACAATTTTATATACATACATATATATATACGTGTTTGTATATATATATAGAGAGAGAGAGAGAGAGATTGTACAATGTTATCCGTATACACGGTATACACGTGTGTATATATATATATATATATATATATATATATATTCTATTGACAAATTCTCCTGTTAGCGATAAAGCATATAGCAGCCAAATATAAATATAATAATTTGGGACATGTCATTGAGGAAAGAAAGATAAATCTCGCATTTAAGTCAAAGTGCGACGTAAAAGTAACGGTAAAGGTAAAAGTATCTCGATACGTGCCTGGACAGGCCCTTAGGGCTCAAGGAAGTTGAGTCTCCCAGGGGTTCTAAACAGTCGGCACATGAAAGTGTCAAAGCTGTCGGCTCTAGGCACCGGCTGTCTTACCCCCCGGGAGGTGTTCATGCTACCCATTTCTGAGTCGATCGCAGGGCCATAGTGCGACCGGAAGCATGAAGTCAAAGAAAAATCCAATGACCCTACAGGGAATCGAAATCACGACCCTCTGCCTTGTAGCGCAGTACATCAACCAACTGCGCCATCGCATAACCCTAACGTAAAGGAAGAGCAAATAAAAGAGCCTATTGAATTCTCTACGTCGTTGAGTGTAAGTTTATAACACTTTGTGAGTGTCTGTCTGTGTTGCAACAGGAATGGAACAGACAATTTTTTGTCTTGGTACTTCGACTTGAATACTAGTCTGTCGGAAGCAGAATCACTAGGAAGCAATTTAGGACATTTATTTCGTTAAACAAAACGTCTTCTCAATTGCAGAAGACAACAAAAAGTTTTCTTGTTTAATCGTTTGATGTTTTGATTGAACAAAGAATTAGTCACACTCAGTATCGCCCCTTCCCCACACTACCTCAAATAAATATATCTAAATTCTCGCTTTATTATTTTTAATGTTGCTATATATCATCATTATCATAATTATTGTCTTCATATAATAATCATCATTTCTGTTTTCGTCGCGGCCGCAGTGCCATAAACGTAAATATAAATGCACATTGCTAAGATTCTCAACAGTACAAACGTAACTGGAAAGTGACGCATAGCTGTGCAAATTCTAAATATAATTTTTGTCTTGTCAGGTGAAGTGGAACGTTATGATTTGTTTTCAGACTGCCTTAAACACTTCCCAACAATTTTTATGTTCTGCTGACCGTGCCTCTCAGTATAATAATCTTAGTAATTAACCAAATTAATGCACAAATTCTTGTTTTATAATAAGTTAATTATATGCCTGTAGGTGGCCGTCCGGTGCTCAGGTGCGCACCGGACGGCCACCTACAGAGTGTGACGATACCAGATGCTATATAATACAATTTTGACCCCTGATGATGAGCATATAGTGCTCGAAACGTGTAGAGGCGTATAATAAACTTATTATAAAACAATAATTTGTGCATTAATTTGGTTCATTACTAAGACTTTCCAATAAATTGTATATTTATATCAAAGTAAACAAAAATATTAATGATTTGGCGAGAAAGGAAAGGAAAATCCATAGCCTAGGCCCTACACTTCCTGAAATATTACGTAATATGTAATGTAACTTACCGCGTGCTAGACCAGGTGTTGAAAATGGCCTCCTTCAACTCTCAAACATGCTTAACATCTGGTGAGAAGATTATTAAACACTGTTTTAAATTATTGTCTAGAAACTGTCAACAATGCAAGCGTGATGAAACGGCAGCTGCGCGAATCACATACCCCCGTCCTATCGTACGGTTACATTGAATCATTTTTCACACAGTCCTGTTTCACCTGTTGTGCGTAATGAACTTTTGAAGCACACTGTAGCGTAAATTTGTTTTTCTCGTGCGTATGGAATACAGTGACATGCAGAGGATTTTCATTGTTAAAAAATGTAGAAGGAAGAAGGCGGGAAGAAAATATGTCTTAAGCAATCCAGAACATTGTTTCTCGGTGTTTCAGTTTTGAATTTTAGCATGTCTGAAGGTTGAAGGTCATTTCCAGCACGTAATCCAATATACGTTATGTTGTATCAATACATTTTATATGTTACATGCCAAAATATACGTCCACTAATTTTTCCGAGTGTCTGGTTCCGGCTTCCACCGTCTCTGTAGAATTAGTTGCGCCATAACTGTAGGTCATGCTAAACCAATGAGACCTACAATAAACAAGCTTGGGAAATAAATTTATCCAAAAGTGAAACTCATTTATCTTGCCTACTCGTCAGTGGAGCATATGTTACAGCTTTTCCTGTCTTTAAGAAATTCAACAGAAAGTAATCGTGTTTTAAAAATACTGACATTCTTTATCATAATTTCGGTAGTTTTCCTATACTCTTCGCAATTCTGGCCTTATTTCTCACGTTTGTTAATTACGTGTACTTCTAGACGAGTACTACTTATTCGGAAAGTCTTCTGGTTATATGTTTTTTTTTATTCACCCCGAAAAATTTATTTCCCGGCATATTTTGGGGTAGTGGCATCGAATTTTCAGATAATGGATGTGTCTTTTCACACTTAAATTGCCCGTCACAGTTACTATCATTTTAAAAAAATGGAACGTTTGACGAAATTTAAATTTCCGAATACCAAATTTCATGAAACTGTTTTCAGAGATGCTCCAGTTGTTTTATATAATTGGATAGGATAAGAACAGAGGAGTCATTTTGATAGGTCGACGTGATCTGCAAAGATGCAAAAGTGTTTTAGAGAACAAATGAATTTAGAAAGAAAATGCAACAAATCTGCAAGCACGTAAGTGCCTACGGACATATATCGAAAGTTCTTTTGCGGTTATAGCACTATATGCAACAGACTACTGAGCTGAAATGTGCCCTGAATCACCTACGGATAATCTTGAGCCAATTTCTGATTGGTGGTGTTTACCCCTAGGCTAATGGTGAGTTAATTTCAGTCAGAAAACACAACTATAATTGTATGCTAGATGATGGAATTTATTAGCAAAGTAAATAACTACATGTTTCGGCCTAAAGCAGCCATCTTCAGGTTATCACAATTACAATTTTGCTCAAAGAGTGTCATATATATATGTCTATATTGCATAGTGATGTTGAGATCTCATCATCGTATTACGTGTTACATGTAAGTTTATCTAGTGGGATGTCTAGTGGGTCAATGAATGGTAGGGTGTGGATCTCCTTGGTTGGCTATGTATTGGGGGGGGGGTTGTTTATGGGGGGCCGTGATGTAGGTGTAGTGTCTATATCTATACACCTACATCACGGCCCCCCATAAAATCCCCCCCCCAATACATAACCAACCAAGGAGATCCACACCCCACCATTCATTGACCCACTAGACATCCCACTAGATAAATTTACATGTAACACGTAATACGATGATGAGATCTCAACATCACTATGCAATATAGACATATATATGACACTCTTTGAGCAAAATTGTAATTGTGATAACATGATGATGGCCGCTTTAGGCCGAAACATGTAGTTATTTACTTTGATAATAAATACCATCATCTAGCATACAATTATAGTTGTGTTTTCTGACTGAAATTAACTCACCATTAGTCTTTCGACACACAACGGGGATGACACACCTTAGAATTTACCCGTAGGGTTGGCATTTGAAAATTCGTGATATTTCAAATCAACCAGAATATATAGGTAACTGAAACATGGGAATACTGACTCTGTTTTCATGTATTGTTCACGTATTTAGCTTTATCTACTTGCATCCAGAAGAATTTCACAACCTTATGGGAGAATATCAGCGTTATTGATTATGTTAATTGTATTCTCACGAAGCTACTAAACGACAGTGTTCATAAGTGTTTGATATCATCTATTACAGTCATTTCATTCTTTTGATAACATTATAGCATAGTGGAGAAATAAATTCATGCGAGGGCCTTTATTTAGTTCGTTTTACAGCGTCAGGGGAAAAAGTTTAGAAAATATTATTTTAAACTTTGTTTTATACAATATGTTAAAGAAGCAGATTCCCGAAAAAAAAAAGGTTACCGGCTCACGATAGGCGTGGTGCCTGACACACTGTCTACTTACATCATATTCAAATTATGGCAGACAGTAGCCTTGCATTCATAAAAAAAATCGCTCCGACGTGCACAACCAATCTGGTTGTGGAATATTTAAGTTATTTATGGTTAATTCTTTAATGCTTATGTCTATAATATACAGCGTCAGATCGAACACAAAGAAATGTACTTTTATTCCTAAAGGTTTACTTGTGTTATCAATAAAACTACATAAAAACAAGTCTAGACCCAACCATATTAATAATTTTACAATCAGCGACATATTTCGGCTGTGTAAGCCATCTTCAGGCTGAATATACAATTGTGGTATGAACTGTATGCTACAATGCCATAAATAGTTTCGACGAGATCACTTTTACGTCATAATGGAATATTATAGGAAGTAAAAGACATTAAATGGTTTTTAAATAATTTGTGAAATCTGTAAATTAAAACTTTAAAATTTATTAATATCATAAAATATTGGTGATAATCTGGAGAATATATTGTGAGGCGTAGGCTAAATGGAGGTTTAAAAGCAGTGGTAGCGTCTATATATATTTCACCGCAGAAGTGTAATAATGGAATGTTGTGATGCTGTATCAGTATGCATGTGCCTCATTCACTAGTCGCTCTTTGGATTTTGATCTGTTATTGATATATCATGATATTATACATTATAAGTTATATTAAATCTCTCGGTATAGCTTGCGTGATATGTATTATTAGTTGACGTTGTTCACTGCTCTTCATTGTTGTTATTGTGAATGCCGTAAGCCATTATGATGTAAGACGAGATCTCGTCCATACCAATTAAGGCATTTTAATATATAGTTCATATCACAATTGTATATTCAGCATGAAGATGGCCTACACAGCCGAAACACGTCGCTGATGATAAATTTTTAATAAAGTTGTGTCTAGACTTGTTTTTGTATATTTTCTATTACTAGTATATTCAAACAGAAGGGCGATGTTTTGCTTTAAAAATGTACTTGAAAGTTGAATGTGATTCCCAGAACAGGAAATTTTCTTTCCTTATGCAGCATTAACCTGTTGGCTTTTCTAATGGAATCGCTTTGCGTTTTCTGTATATTAAGAATTAAGAATTTAATCTTTGTACAGATTCATAGTCTTTAAGATTTATTTGCAAATAGGATCCTTCAATGCCAAGACGTTTGTAAAGTCATAAAGCAGACTAAATGAAAGAAAAATGACCAAGTCACTCTTCTCTGTAATGTCACTTCCTTTTCTAATTTCAGTCAACTACATGAAATTTCGTCTGTCATCTACAGGAGGAAGGTTCAGTGCACACTTTTTATACAACTGCGTAGAAATAGCGTAACTTCCGACTGAGTTGTGTTTATAGCCTTTTTTCTAGTTTTTAGCCTTCCTTCGATTAAGTTGCCGAAACTGCGCTGCGGTATTAAGCCCAACTTCTTGCAGCAGAATCTGTGACTTGTTTCTGAAGTGTTCATTTTCTGGAGCCTCTACCCCAAAATAGGTATAAATGTCATTCTCCAGCCTCCTCCCTCTACCCATTTTATCAGCCAGTGTAGATATTTCCCCAGAACCCGTAAAGATTTCTACCACAGCTATCTTGTAATATTGTCATAACTAACACCGGATCATTACTTCGAGCGCCGCGACGCTCTGCAACTGGAAGCACACAACTGATACTGCTTTATTTGACACATTTTTGCGAGTAAGGAAAGATTCGAGTGTATTAGGCTAATTTAAGAGAACTTACTGCTAATCACATGGATGTAATAAAAGTACACGAGTTAAGGCCGAAAAATCCAGAAGAAAATGCACATTTTAAACTGTAATGGACCTTTATAAATTCTTAATTTTAATCTTTCGCCGTGTTCTATATGTAATATGTTTTCTTTTGGGTAATTCTCCGGCGTCTGAGTTGTAATAGCCGACGTTTCGGAACCCTCTATCAGTTCCATCTTCATAGGCAGGTGAACCTACCTATGAAGATGGAACTGATAGAGGGTTCCGAAACGTCGGCTATTACAACTCAGACGCCAGAGAATTACCCAAAAGAAAACATATTACGACCTTTATAAAACTTGGCATTTTCGAGCAAGACCCATTACATGAATTCGCTTAAAATTTGGCAATATATTAACAATACTCCGAGTTGATATGTCTCACGGATATTTGAAATGTGTCTAGTAATTTTGACCTCCATTTTAAATTGGCGTAGCTATAACAAAATTTAGCATGTAAAGATTCACGCTAAAAGTCTTTACCACTTTTCAAAAAAGATGAACGTAACGTGTCGTAATGAGAAATACAGTAGTTACTGAAAAATAAGTCCTGAAGGGTAATTGGTCTGATAGTTCTAAATAACACAAGTACCAAACATTCCATAAGACCACATAACTAATTTTTTTTTATGTTTTGCTGATCGTGCATCTCAGTATATTTATCTCAGTATTTAGCCAACTTGATGCACAAAATTTGTATCACAATAAGTTTTATTTCATGCCTCTACATATTTCGAGCACATGTGCTCGAAACATGTAGAGGCATGAAATAAAACGTATTGTGAAACAAATTTTATACAACAAGTTGGTTAAATACTGAGATAAATACACATAACTAACTTACGAGTAACATTTCATTACACAAAAAAAAATTTCCCTTTGCCCTCCATGAAGACATTCGCGGGAGTAGAATTATTGCTCCATTTAGTCTTGAACTTGATATTAAACGGAGGTGAATGCTTGGTTTTGCTCTTCTGTATCTGTCGAATAAGAAGTTGGGTGGGACACACAGGCAATCTGGAAAATATTTTGTGAAAATCTCTTGACCATGTCGGAAATCGAAACACAATTTTCGAGTTGTACTTCCCTAAAGTAAATTGCATTAATGACGAGTTGAAGAGGGCCGCCACAGTCACGACGCGGTTGTTTCTACTGGCCCTTCAGATGTAGATCCATTCGATTATTACTTTCTCACTAAAAAATGAGCACAGTAATTAAAAATATGTTTTACAAAAAGTGGCTTATTTCTGAAAATGGGAAATCAATCGAAATGAGCTCTGTTCTTGGCTGTGGTGCAGAGTCACCGGGTGATCATTACCGGATGTTTCACTTGCAAATTCCTTGTCCTACAGATGAGAACATCTCGTTGACTTGAGAAGTCGGGCAACAAACACCAATGACGCTGTGCCACATTCCGCACGAACGGCCACCTCAACAATCTAAACCACACAGTTTACGAATTTCAGTGCGTGATAATACTAGGCGACCACTGAGAAGCATAGGGGGAAGAACGGTGTAGACTAACCTGATATTTGCTTGGAAGTAAAGCAGAACACTTTAAGGAACTCGGGACTGCGGCAGTACAACGGTTAAGGTGCTGTGCTACAAATCGGAAGGTTGCTGGTTCGATCCCAGCTGGTGTCAGTGGATTTTTCATTCACATAAAATCCTTCCGATCGCACTATGGCCTGAAGTCGACTCAGCCTCTAGCAGAAATGAGTACCAGGCGTATTTCCTGGGGGTAAAGGCGGCCGGTGCGTAAAGCTGACATTACCACTATCCTGTGCCTTTGTCACGAAATCTGGGAACCTTAACTTCCTGGAACCCTGTGGCCCACTCCAGGCCTGTAACGGGACTGCTTTACTTTTTGTTACTATAAGTAACTTAACGTCGTGCTCCGACCGAGCTGTGAAGAAGGAAGAATGAATACTGTCTAACTAAAATTCTTAAGAATTACAGACAAATTTGACCTTATCATGAACTGTAATTATGTTTGTAGGCGTAATAGATATATGCCTATATGGAGGTGGAAGCAACGTATTAGTTTAAAATTATTCAATTTTTCATGCTCTCCAGTTCACAACGTATGACAAGGAATATAACGTCACGCGTTCACTCTTAAATATTACCTTCTGTTACTTTTAAGGAGCATCGTCGAATAGAAAACAAATGGTTATGTAAGTGAGGTTTTACATAACATACATGATTCAGGTTATTGCTTTTTCATGTCGCTTTTAGCAGCGCACAGAAACAAAAATCCGGTGGGTTCTAGAAAAATAATCCCTTCACTCTAAACAAGAAAAATTTCTGTATGAGGCCAGAAACGACTGTGAATGTGTCGCATTTCCATGAATCTTCCTCTAAACACTCACATACTCTTTGGTATATATGAATGTATGAGGCTCTCATCGACAAGTCAGAACCAAACTTAGTCTAGAACCAACCAAACATAGCTGGTATAAAGAAATGTTCCCTTGGAGATGCACTGCCCTAGAGACTGGTATATTCTGTCAAATAAGTTATAAAATACAGTTAAACTTCTATAAAACATAGCACAAGTAGACACAATAGAGAAAGATTCAAATCATCACAAGAAAGATTTTCATTATAAAATAAAATCTACATTCTGATAAAGCGTGTCTAATTTAAATTAAAATATGGAGCCTTGTTTCCGTGGATTTTCGCAAGAATAGATACCCGGAAAAAAAATAAAACGCTTATAATTTTCCAGTTAGGAAAATGGTTACTTTGAATTCTGCTTAAAAGAGAAATTTCTTAAGAGTAAATGTACCGAAACAGCAAAGTGAAATAACTTAGGGTTATGCATTTCGGCATATTGACAAACCCGCATCTCAAGGAAATATCAGTAGCTCATTGTGAATTGCTTGGCCAAAATTAACTCCTCACATCTCTATGTACAACCCGAATTAACTAAATAACTAAAAACTAACTACTTCGATGCAGCACGACCATTCTTGATAATTTCACAGAATCTCAGACTCCCAGTTAGCCAAGAAATATTCCGCATTTCTTTAAACCCGAAGGTCCATTGTCGTGTTCAAAAGAGCCCACCGCCTGCTTCTTCCATAGCATGATAACAGTCAATGCCGCAATATTAGATTACGTCAACATTGTATTTCCATGTAGACATCGGTACCTAATTTTGTCTTTTTTCCTTCGGTTGTCCCCTTCAAAATCTTCTAAGCATTTCTTTACTTTGTCGTCACTTTAAAGGAAATTATGTACATTATGTTATGTAACATTACTTTATCTACTTCTGCCTTTTTAACATTTCTCTAATACCAGCTCAGTTAGGAAAAAGACGCCAACTTTAAAACAGAAAAGTATTATTATTATTATTTATTCTCGTTGTTACACCGTGCATGTTGTCGAGTTACTCAATTATTATACCAACTACTGCACATATATAAATTTTATAAAATTTACACATTAAAACATTAAAAACGCTCCGACATGTTTCGGTCCTAGGACCATCATCAGGGAGCCATATCGTCCTTGCT
>Ga0123352_10018412_pt1 | contig 11132 bp, 9 predicted proteins | sample TergutLab28metaG_FD_89700 | JGI IMG/M metagenome (GOLD analysis project Ga0123352, IMG submission 89700) | Labiotermes labralis P1 segment gut microbial communities from Petit-Saut dam, French Guiana - Lab288 P1 | ecosystem: Host-associated > Arthropoda: Insects > Digestive system > Gut ... | reverse complement strand
TACACACACCCACACATTACAAAACCCACACATACACACACCCACACATTACAAAACCCACACATACACACACCCTCACATTACAAAACCCACACATACACACACACATACACACATACACGCCAAACTGCTTCATTGTGGCATTCTTCTTTCTTCAAGCCGGTAAACTAAAATTATACGCGGCTTTTGAAAATTATATCTCATATTAGAAGTACAGCTCTGCTTCCCCTGTCCAGTTGGTGTGCTGTCAAGCTGACTGTAGAAACCATTGCCACACATATTGAACACATCTTAATTACGCGATAAGCATCACTGAGACAATTCTTTGCTCAACAATTACAAAGACTTTTTCACATTTGAACATAAAAAAAGTATGCGTGCATTCAATTACACACACACACACACACACACACACACACACGTTCGTACAAAAATTAGTGAAAATAATATTGGAGGAATAAGCATTTTAACTTCTACATCGCTTGTATTCAAAGAATCATGGTTCCAAAACATTTCTAAGTTCCCTTTATTAGTGAAAATATTTGCCGTATCTTTAAGCAAAGACCTTTTGTATCTGTCCCGAATAATCAATCACAAGAAAGAAGTCGTGATACCCGAGTGATGGACGAAGATTTCCATGGTAAAATTTTAAGCCTCCAATCCAGGTGTTGGTATTATTTTCTTGTAAGGAGATTGTTAAATTTCTGAGTGCTCTTTCATATTAAAATTTACTTTAACTTAGGAAATGACGGATATCATAATTCAACGGTAAATTCTCGACAGATTCATTTCACACAGACATTAAACAGTTAAATAAAAGGATCAGTAACTTATTCTGTGCACTAGGTGAAGTCGGTTTGTTATTGTATGGAATAAGTAGCCAAGTGGTGGAAAGTCCCTCACTCCACTACCCAAAGTGAATGTGCAAGGAACAATAGTGCCTGCATTGAATGCACTACTGGAAGGAAAACTTCTACACAAATACTAAAATTGCAATTTTTATACAGCAATGCATACGAACAGTGAAACTCGACCCACAAGGGTGCTGATAAGTCCTTAGCCCGACTCTGAAAGGAAACAAACTACAGCGACCAACAGGAATATAGTCCTGTTGTGTGTAAGCCATAAGTCTTGGTATAGTGCTGTAAGTCTTGGTCGCTGTAGCTTGTTTCCTTCCAGGGTCAGGTTAAGGACTTATCAGCACCCCTGTAGAAGGTACATATGGATATAGCCAAAACATTTAAAATAAAGAGAACTGATACTACCGCCACATTTCTTCTATACATATATATATATAATTCTTACTAAATACATCCGCATATCCTGACGCTCCGAATAAGCTACGCAAGAAATCAGAGTAGACAAGTGTTCAAAACATGCACAGTTCTTCATGAAAAGGAAAGAAAGTGAAGGCACCATAATTTTAATTTTGACAACTATCTAAGATTTCATCATTCCTGTAATTAACATGTGTCTCATATGAGCGACTAAGATCTCATCCAACAATACAAAGAATTTCAATTGTCATTTTAATTTTGTTTCACGTATTGGCCTGAAAGTGGAGGAAGTTGTTAGGGATCATTAGTGTTGATTTGGCCGCTACAGGTCAACTGCACATCATAAATTCTGCATTCGTCTAATACTTGAGAACAAATGGCTACACTGAAGCAACGCATTAGCAATTTGTAGACCTCAAGAAAGCGTATGATTCAGTTAGAAGGGAGGTCTTGTTTCATACATTCATTGGGTTTGCTATCCACATAAAACTGGTAAGGCTACTAAACAATGTGTCTGAATGAGACCTATAGCAGAGTCCGCGTAGGTATCCATTTGTCTGACATGTTTCCTATGAAGAATGGTTTGAAACAAGGCGATGTTCTATCGTTATTGCTTTTCAAATTTGCTTTAGAGTATGCCATTAAGAGGGTTCAGGTAAACCAGGATAGCTTGAAATTAAATGGTGCACATCAGCTTCTGGTTTATGCTGATGATGTTAATATATTGAGAGGAAGCGTACATACTGTTAAAAAAAAGACACGCTACCATTAGTAGGTGGGCGCTGGTAAGGATATTGGACTAGAAGTAAATGCTGATAAAACTAAGTGCATGGTCATGTCTCGAGATCAGAATGCAGGACTAAGTGGGAATATAAATAGTGATAATAGTTCATTTGATAGGGTGGAAAATTTCAAATATTTTTGAACAACTTTAAAGTATCAGAGTTCTATTCAAGAATAAATTAAATCCAGACTGAAGCCAGGGAACGCTTGCTATCATTCGGTGCAGAATCTTTTGTCTTACAGTTCGCTATCCAAAAACATAAATTTTAAGATATACAGAACTATAATTTTGCCTGTTTTTTTTTTGTGGGTGTGAGACATGGTCGCTCATATCGAGGGAGGAAAATACGCTGAAATTGTTGAGAATAGGGTGCTGAGGAGAACATTTGGGCCTAGGAGGGAGGAGTTAACAAAAGAGTGGAGAATGCTACATAATGAGGAACTTGATAACTTGTACACCTCACCAAATATTTTTCGGGTTAACAAATCGATAAGAATGAGATGGGCGGGTTGTAACACGAATGGGGGAGAGACAAGGTTCATACACGGTTTTCGTGGGGAAACCTGAGAGAAGGATACCACTTGGATGAAACAGGCGTAGATGGGAGGACAATATTAAAATGGAATTTTTTGAAGTGGAAGGGTGCATGGACTGGGTTGATATGGTTTGGGATAGGAACAGTTGGAGGGCCCTTGTGAGTGCGATAATGAACCTTCGGGTTCCATAAAATGCGGGTAATTTCGTGACTAGCTGAGAACCGGTTAGCTGCTCAAAAAGGTTTCCGCTCCATACAGTAAGTACGTAAGTAAGTAAGTAAGTACGTAAGTGAGTAAGTAAGTAAGTCAGTCAGTCAGTAATTAAGTAAGTAAGTAAGGGACGAACTTTCCTGTCTCCTGTTTATAGAAATCAAGTAGACCTAGCATGTCACAACTTTTCCACCTTGCAAACATCTTTAAATTTTTGGCCTTCGAGAACTTGCTTCTTCCCCGGCAGCAGACAGTAAACACCTTGATACTATCACGGTCAGTGTAGGTTCTTTAGTTACGAAATAATACGTTATTTGAACTTATTTTCTGGTCGCGTTTCGTACATTACACAAAACTTCAACTACCACACAGTGACAGTAAAAAAAGAATTTGGATGGATATAAAACAAAGTGTCGTTCTGGACATCAGAAAGGAAGATGTTATTTTACAGATCTAGCTGTAAATGTAAAAGTGATATTTAAATGGACCTTACAACAATGACATATTTATTATGGACTGGACTTTGTAATATTCTGTATGAAATTGCGAAGTCCGCGTTTCACATCAATGGAAAATAACTAAACAATGATGATGCTTGGAAAATTGTATGTAGTTAAACAGAACTGTGTCACACGTGGTGTAGACATCTCTACACCACGTCCGCGCGCATGCTTATAGTAAGATCTTAAGTTCCCTTAAGACAACTTGAAGATGGTCAGTACAGGCCGAAACATGTAGTTGTCCATTATATAATCATTAAATACACCTCATGTGGCACAGTTATGTTTGACTACATAAAATTTTCCAAGTTTCACACAAACAACGGGGTGACACAATTTCTAGAATGATGTTACTATTTATATCCATTAAATAATCTCTTCTGCAAAACACATGGCGCAGAAGAGGATGATAAAATCACTTCTAGAAATCATCTTCTTCTCTTTCTAATTTTACCACTCGTGTTATTTCAATTATAAATGTCGTCTGAAGACATGTAAATTTTAAAATATTCTCAAATATAATTAGTTGTCACATTCGACAGTTAAGCAAAGATGTAAAAAAAAGTGAAACTAAGATATCATTATTAATAAATATAAAAATCCAACCTCATTATTTTTCGACCCTTTGTTAAATTCAAACCGTTTCGACCTGTCTATATAATATTTTAAGGAAATCTAATGTAAATCCGAGTCTGGCTCTTCTTGAAGAGGAGAAAATTTAGCCCGGGCTTGTAACCCAGGTCTGTTAGCTCCAATCGAATAGTCAGTGTCAGGGAGTATTAATATTTCCTTTGTGTAACGACAATTCATGAAACAGTGAAGTCTGAACCTGTGCAGTTATAACACCTTAGGCTACTACAGGCGATTCATGTAAAATGCCAGCACTTTAGGTTAACGACTCTGCTTAGATGAATGCAGTGTCACAAATAGGCTTCAAGAATGTTTTGACACCAGCAGTTGAAAAACATTTGTGGATTCATTGTTCTTTTGTAAGTGTGCTTCCTTCCTTTTCCAAAGGTACAATACTGGGGAGGTAAATGTGGCCTGCGGATCTCAGGCAAGAATATTCTTGGAGATCTCCCTCCTTCCTTAAGTTCTAAAACAATGTGGAAGTACAATTCTAGAAAACATGTTTCCTGGTGTATGAAAGAGCGTATTCTTTTCAAGTTTCCCGAACTTCCCCAGTTTTATTGCCGTAAAGTAGTAAGAAGAGTAGGAAGCATTAGTGGGATGATGCTGGCAGGGCAGTACCGAAGTACAGTACCTGGAGAAAAATCTGTCCCTCTAATAAATTTCTAAAAAATTGCTCCGGGATCAACCCCGGATTTCTGCAGTTCGGAATGAAAAATGATTTCTTAAACGTGTAGGCGTTACTTACTTACCTACCTACTTACTCCATGGAACGGAGTCCTTCTTAAGAAGTAACCGGTTCTTAGTTAGTCAAGAAATTCCACACATTTTATGGAACCCGGAAGTTCATTATCGCATCTGTAAGTGCCCGCCACCTATACCTATCCTGATCCAGATCGATCCAGTCCATGCCCCCACATCCCACTTCCTGAAGATCCATCTTAATATTATCCTCCCATCTATGCTTGGGTCTTCCAAGTGTCCTCTTTCCCTCAGATTTCCCCACAAAAAGCCTGCATACAACTTTCCTCTCCCCCCCATACTTGCTACATGTCCAGTCCATCTCATTCTTCTCCATTTGATCACCCGAACAACACTGGCAGAGGATTACTGATCATTAAGTTCCTCACTGTGTAGTTGTATCCACTCCCTCTTAGGACCAAATATTCTCCTCAACATCCTATTCTCAAACACCCTCAGCATACGTTCCTCCCTCAATGTGAGCGACCGAGTTTCACACACATACACAACAACAGGCAAAATTATAGTTCTGTATATCTTAATCTTTAAATTTTTGGATAGCAAACTGGAAGACAAAAGATTCTGCACGAAATGATAGGAACCATTCTGACTTCAATCTGCTCTTAAATTCTTCCTGAATAGAATTTTGATTTGTTAAAGTTGTTCCTAAATATAAACAATGTAAGACGTGAAGCTAGCAGATATTTCAGGTACAGAAAGGAGGAATATCTGAAACCTAAAATTTATGAACTTGAATCTAACAGCAAGATAAACAATATCAGAGACTTGTGTACAGGCATCCGCAATTTTAAGAAGGGCTACCAGCCTAGAACTAATTACTAAAGGGTGAGATGGATAATTTGGTTACACACTGTCACAGTATTTGGGTTAGGTGGAGGAAACATTTCTGTCGGCTGTTCAGGGTACAGTACAGGGGGTTAATGAGGTAAAGCAAACGTGCAGGCCTACACTGAAAATGTAAAGCCTAAAAGCCATAAAAACTTAGCGTCTGCATTACATAGAATAAAGTTTCACGTTGCATAGTTAATAAACACATGTTTTTGTGTGAAAGTATCACACAAAATATAAGTGTATGTAAACATTCTGTAAGTACAATACTGCGCCTTTTAATTCTAAACATGTTGGTAGAAAAAGCAATTTTTAAACTTTATTTGGTCAAATACAAGACCATACACATGTTTTCGGTTTTCCAAGATTAGTCGCCGCATTTTTTAAAAGTTCTTTCAGTCAGACCCTCTTCTCTGATGGCTGTAGTCGCAAGGAAGGTACATACAGGTCGAGAAAATCCTAAGGACAAGGGACAAGGGCGCGACAAGTTACGAGACATTACATACGAAGTAAAGAATAATTTATTATGTGGGGATCAGTTTCGTGCATCTGCTTGCCCATCTTTCCGCTCGCCACTCCATATTTGTCCTAGTATTAGCAACTAAATCCTTTGCCGGATTTTAATGAGATTCGATACAGGAGTCCTTTACCAAAGCCGTTGCGCAAGCATGAATTTCTTGAAAATTGGCCCTGTGATAGTCATACTTTAATTCAGGGTGTATATAAACTACTACCCACACTTCCGATGTTTCCTCATCAAATTGGAAACAATTTGATATAGACGTCTTCACAAAATCCTGCTATGGGAAGGGAGAATTACATACCGGGTTTTGGTGTGCAAACCTGACGGAAAAGGACCACTTGGAAGACCAAGGAGTAGAGGGAATAGAGTTTTTATACATAGTAAATTATTTTTAAATTTGAATAAAGTTTGACCAACTAGATGACACTTGCTTTATTATATATTGCTCAACATGCATAAAACACCAAAACATACCACACACAAAATGTTCAAGAACCACAAGACACCACACGCTTGCAAAAACACACTCACTCAGAGCCACACACGACACATAATATAGGTAGAGCACTTACCACTAGATAAATAAATTAACACACAAAACCTCTATCATTGCAGCCCACACAACACAAGTACTCGCTAGCTCCTAAAGATGGACGTATTAACGTCTGAAACATGTTGAGCAATATATAATAAAGCAAGTGTCATCTAGTTGGTCAACCTTTATTCATATATCAAGATGATGCACAGTCCAATACGCATAAGATATTTTTAAATTGTTCGCTATAAGCCCATGAAGTTATTGTGATTATTACATGCAATAATAATAATAATAATAATAATAATAATAGCAGTAGTAGAAGTAGTGTGCGCCATGTTAGTGCAGTCGGTACAGTGACTGGCTACGCACCGGACAGTCTGGAGATCGACTCTTGGTCGGGGAGATATCTTCCGCAACCGGCTAGAGTGACCCTGCAGCCAACCAACACCCTCTAGCACGGAGGTTAAAGAAAGAGTGAAACAATACTTCCACTTCCCCCCCCCTGGGGCTTCATGGCCAGGATTAAATCTATCTTTTTAGCAGCAGCAGCAGCAGCAGTAGTAGTAGCAGTAGTAGTGTAGTAATAGTAGTAGCAGGATAAGCAACAGAAGGGGGCGCATCGGTGGTGACAGTAGTTGGTAGTTTGGTCGCTTATTAAAACTAATCTATTGGTTCCATCACTTTACCAGGTATAATCTTTTCCCTTTGTCATCATGTGCAAGCATGTGCTGGGGTTCACTCAGCGGCCTATCCAATGAATAAAGGGGCTTCTGAACTGACCTCACACCAGTCTAGGCTACAAGGAGGACAAGAATGTTCGGAGATTTACCTCTTTTGACACTGTGCTTGTTCGTGTAGAGCTACAGGGTACAGGTCTCCCCGTGACATGCCTGGACAAGCACAGTTCCACCCCAATGGCAACCCGGCTACAGAAGGAGGTGGGTGGTCAGCACGGCGCTCCAGCCGCTTTACCCCAAGGAAAGACCCGGTTCCCATTGTACAGGAAGCTGGTGGACTTCGGGGCCGGTCGAAACGGCATGGTAAACCTAGATCCACCGCCATTCGATTCCTTGACCTCACCGTAGGGTCTAAGTTATCCCGGCCGCCATTCCTATGGTGGTACCCAGATTTAAGGACAAGTTTTATTTTCATCTTTTACCATCCTGTTAGTATACGCGGTGGAGCAGTTGGATGAATCGCTGCACTACAAGCCAGAAGGTGGCGGGTCGAATCCCCGATGGGGTCATTGAAACGTTTTAATTAACTTAATCCTTCCTGCTGCACTTTGGACCTTGGGTCGAGTTGGCCTCTAACAGAAATGAGTACAAAGGATATCCCCATCGGGGGTAAGGGTGGGAGGGGCGTGGGGCTGACAACCTTGCCACCTTCATGTACCGATTGCCTAGAAATCTTGGGAGCCTCGACCTACTGGAATTCTAGTGGCCTGTACAACTGTATAGAAATAGCTTTAACTTAATCTTTCTGTTACAGAATAAAAGGACTTCAGTACGCCGTTGTAAAAAGGAAATGATACTCAAATCTGTAGATAGCTTAGGTCGTGGTTAAATAAATAACTGAGATTAAAATAAAAGGAGAAATGAACTTTGCATTAAGTCTTAACCATTTTCGTGGTACATAAGCTATCAAATTAATGTATTATTCTGAAGGGTCAGTTACTCTATCGCACAGAAAAACTGATCTGTATAATATGCCAGTCCATACTACGACGGTATATAGGTAAATAGAAGTACAGATACGCTCATTCTTACCTCTGCTCTATATGCAGATGAACGGTCTGTATCATGTCCCGGACATTTAACCCAGGAGAGAAAAACTGCTAGTCATTAAAGAGGAGGCTTCAGGTCTGGGTTTTTAGGAGAAGAGATAATTGTATTGCGTCTGCCGAGAATTAAACCCCGAGTCTAGTCATTATAACTTCTACGCTACTCCGTACCCTAAACTAACGCATAACTTGTTGAAACCTTCAGATTCCGAGGCAGTTCTACAGAGTGTTTGTGGTCTCTAACTCTCCTACATAAGAAGGCGTGTATTTCACCTCGATTTAGCAAGCAAGCACGTCACAATTACCAAGGTCAAACTTGCGGCCCATTTCTCACTCTCACCGTCACTCTGCACCTACAAAGGCCACCTGGTTGTCGTCCTCCACAACCTTGCTCTGAGTCCCCGTCCTCAGAATTAGCAAGGTTGGGAGTAAACTTGTAGGTGGGCGAATACCCACACCACCCCCGCTGCTACCCGCTGTTAATGGGGTGTTAAGAAGACCCCATGCCGTTCAGCCGACAAAGGGGAACCACTTCATTGCATTTCCCCGAGTGCCAGTAAAGCAAGAGACAACGGAATGGGTGGGGCCATAGGCACTTTTATTCACTGAGCTGTCAACAGACCAGTTATTAGAATATCATCTTGTGTGGGAACCGTCTGTTAGCAGGAAACGTGTCTATTGTGCTTCAGTAGAGACCTCGTGAAACGAAAGGAATTTACATGTGAATCATACAGAAGAGATGTAAGGTTAAGCCACGACATTCCATGTTGATTATCTTCAACATCTGGTAATGGTTTTCCCTTTGCATTTTATTAAATATTATGAATACTTTACTCACACTATCGTAGATTTTACTATGCAACAATACAGATTTCCTTGTTCAAAGAACCGGAGTTTGGCGAAGGAAACATATTATGCTTTCCTGCCACATATTTGTCCATCCAGTACACAACCTATATGAGGAAAAAATAATCTACCATCAATATAAAACTAACTCAACGGAACAAAATCCTTCCAGCTGTTTCAGTAGTTCCCCACCTTAATATGTAACACGAACATTCATATTTGTGTTAAATACCTCCTGCTCTATTCAAAATCTAAAACAAAAAGGCAAAATTAAAATTGTGCTTGCTTGTATGACGTATGTGCAAAGTGATTTCTAAAAGCAAGGATACGTAACTACCAACAGGTAGTCGGGGTTGGGAGGGGGGGGGGACGACACCAACAGAATCGAGTCCAATCTAGTCCGTGCGAATATAGTATCTTTTTAGTGCTCTTTGAAGAGCAGGGCCGGGATAGCTCAGTCGGTACGGCGACTGGTTACGGGTTGGACGATTCGGGGATCGAATCCCGGTGGGGGCAAGATTATCGGCACCCTTCCAGACCGGCTCACTCAGCCACCTATACAATGAGTGCAGGGTCTTTACCGGGGGTAAAGCGGCCGGGGTGTGGCGTTGACCACCCACCCCATCTAGCGCCCAGGTTAAAGAAAGGGTACAGCTGTACCTCTACTCCACCTCTGGGCCTTCATGGTCTGTTATAGAGTGAACTTTACCTTTACCTTTACTGTTAGAAGAGTGCACATTAGAGAACTCTGCAGCGATGGACAGTGTCAACAAGTTTCTTTTGCACGCAGTTAAGTGGGGACGGTGGCTGCGTTGAAAGAGATGAAACATGTGGGTGAACCCAATGAATATGAAGAAACTAGAATTCGAAATATTTAGACTAGTTCCTATACAATTTTTGCCTAAAAGCTGACTATGTACTTCTCTGTTTCTACGGTCAAAATAAGACGCATCTTAGATGGCCTAGTGGCCCTTAACTGAAAAAAACCAACTTTCTAAAGTCACTTCACAACGCAAAATATCAGCCCTCACAATATCAGCCCTTACGCCCGGCCACTGGAGTCCGATTGAAGGAAATGAAACATGCAGCATCAAGACTCTTGACTCGGCAAGATTCGTGAGACTCGACTGGAATCGACTCTGCTGGTGCACACGCATTTCCCGCTCGTGGCAATCATAAGTAAGCCAACGGCCAACTAACTTCTGCCACGTCTTTGTGAGCTTAATTGGACTCGACTCGACTCGGTGTGTACGCACCTAAAGGAAGAGTATCGATTGAATTCCTACATACCAGTTCAAAGTCTCGAGAACTGTCACGTCAAAAACAGAAGGCAGCTGGATCAGTAGCAATGCGCCATACTAGTTAAGATACACACTTCGAACATGCAAATTTTTAGTATCATGTCCACGTGTTTACTCTGACGCTAAGCACAGAACACAAACTGAGGCTGTAAAGAAAGCAAGCTGCTGAGAAGATAACTTGGGCCTAAGGGAAAGAGGTTAAATGAATGTGGGATTTTATGTTCTTATGGTAGCGTTTATGTAGTTAGTTCTAAACACCTGAAGTAAGGAGTCATCCCTTTACCTTGACGATAGGCGAATTCCTCTGCAGTTCGGATGCAAACCTACCGCATTATACACACCTGGAAATTTAATCAATGTGGAAGTTCATATTTTGTTTTTTTACCGCATACTAATTGTAACTTATATCGCTATTGGCCTGTGAAACCAGGACTTGCAGTTGTCCGGGTATATGGAGCTTGTCTATAGACATATATGAAAGGCTTCCTTGGACCTAGGAAGTGTGTCATCCCCGTTGTGTGTGTGAAACTAGGAAAAGGTATGTAGTCAAACACAACTTAATCACTGAGGTGTATTTAATGACTGTGATGGAAACAACTACATGTTTCGGCCTG
>Ga0123352_10018411_pt1 | contig 11133 bp, 4 predicted proteins | sample TergutLab28metaG_FD_89700 | JGI IMG/M metagenome (GOLD analysis project Ga0123352, IMG submission 89700) | Labiotermes labralis P1 segment gut microbial communities from Petit-Saut dam, French Guiana - Lab288 P1 | ecosystem: Host-associated > Arthropoda: Insects > Digestive system > Gut ... | reverse complement strand
TAAAGAGGTTTTTACTTATAAATTCCTTTTATAATAGTAAAGAATATTTTAATTATCAGATATTCCACTGAAAACTGAACTGACAATTGGTTTTAGGTGTTTTATTATTGTACTTTATTTATAGCTAAGATTCTTCCAACACTGTGTATATTATGTTAGATATTATGTATGTGACAATGTCTATATCCACAGGATTGTATCCTAATTTGGATTTATAGAACGCAAATAAATTACATTACATTACATTACAATTTTAATACCATGAATAGCCATTCAATGTTGCGGCAACTATTACATGCCAAAACAAGCATGGTGAAGGTAATAGGTGCATATTTTTAACTTCCTGTTCTGAATGCATCAAGAAGTTAGAGTTCAAAACCACATTTAAATAAAACATATTTTCACAGTTTTATTTAATTATCCAAAACGTAAAGTATTAAATTATCATACACCAACTGCAAATTTTTTTAACACCAACTGACATGGCAAGATGATTAAATCATGAACTAATATAATCTGGGTAAAAAGCAGTTGTGGTCCACCGTAAAAGTACTATCCCAAAACCTGTATGGAGAAACACGATAAATTCCTATTAGTCTATTAAGATCACAGTCAGCATCCAAATGGAACCCCTACACATTACTGCCTGTGTCACCTGAGGCTCTCACAGCGATGACTGTAATGATAAATGTCTTCTGGGAAGTGGTACCGTGTAGTCTGGCAGAGATTTACGGAAGCTTTGGTGGAACACACTGTCTCCATCTTGAGAGAAGTCAAAGGCAGCATATTTCTCTTAAATGTAGTACGCTTAACGTTACCACCTATCTGTAATATTTTCCATTGCATGACTTGTGTTAGCTAGTATAATTTTTGTTTTCCTGAAAACAGTGACATATTTCAAAGTGTGGAATCAATATGTCCTTCAAAGAACGTAAAAATGAATTTGAAATTTTCACTGATTCTCACACCTGAAATTGCAGTACCCTAACATGTGAAACTGTATTGCATTGCAGTCCAGTAGCAATATTGTGGAGATGTTTTGGTAACAATACATCATACTACTTAGTGTTACATCCCAGAAAACTGAAATACTCATACTTTTGATGTATCCATCAGAAATGGAATTAAACAATACAATCTTTACCCAGAATTATGTTCTTTCAGAACCACACAACAGACAAGTAGCATTTTACCTAGAACCATATTCTCTCAAAAGCAACCATATAACAGTATAGCAGATTACTTGGAATCATGCTACCTCAGAAGACAATATTTAAAATGCAATGTTACCTGGAATCGTGTTCTCTCACAAGCAAACTTCTGATACTGAAGCATTGCCTCCAGAACTTTCTTATGCCCACCCGGCACCAAGCACACAGCTCCCAAGATTTCTAGGACAGCCACTTTAGTCTTGATATTCTCTGTGCTGAGGCTCTGAGCAATGGTGTTGATACCTGTTGGATGTGCCAACACGTGGGCCCTTCCATTCTACAGGACAATTACAGTCATGTCATTTCTTTGTTTTACATCATATGGGCTGGTGATTCACTCTAACTGCTGTGCTTAACCTCACACTACTGCTGATATGCAAGTCTGTAATTTTTGTCAAACAAGAAGTTACTTTATTTAATGCCATTATTAATCAATATGTGCATTCAGTATGATTGGGTCTTTGTATACCTTCACTAATTTATGTTAATTTATGCACCAATTGTTTTTCTGTATGCAAGTGGAAGCAATAAACTCGACACTTCCAATTTCTGGGTGACAAAGACATACATGGCTTCTACAGTTCTCTTTACTGATATGATGATAAACTCACAAAGTCAATGGATAAATGAGAAGGTTAATTAGACTCGAACTGTGTTCCTCTGAGGTGTTCTGTTACAGAATGACCCAGTTGCTTTTCCCTCTTGGCAGCAATAAAATATGGTCAACTTTATGATGCAGCTAACCCTGTAAGCTTTGCTAACTCCAAGTCATATGATGTCAGTTCATATACAAGCTACATACCGAATTATTCATAAGAGCTTTCACACATCCAATGAGGGACGTATGAATTGAGCTTTGAGCAGTGGTATAGTCCATGGCAGACAGAAACCCCAGTAGTGCAGGCAAGCCATCCAGTTCAATAAACCGCAACACAAAACTATGAGGCTGGGTTCTAAGTGCAGTCTTCAAACCATCAAGTTGCCGTGTGCGTGACCGAACCTCTTCTTCTGCATCTACTGGAAACTGGAGCTAAGACATGTGAGCACATTATGGTGTCAGGATCATTTTCAGATATTACAACATATTTTACTGAAATTCCTAACACAAAGCTGCTTAAATTTGAATAGCACATTGTGCAGTCAAACTGTACTTATTTTGCCAACAAATGTTCTTACATATTACAGCCCATGATGGACACTTTTTACTTATGATTTGATTGTATCTGCATGCTATGAACTTTAAACCTATTGATGTATAGCTACATATATGTGAATATACTCATTGTGTTTGGTAAAACAACAATATTTGATGCTGCTAACCTTAGGGTATGTACATCTATGGACTATTTGGGGGCAAACATGAGCCTTGCAGTACTGCTGTCATTTTCTGCTTCTGTGTGTTACTACAACACACAATGACTGCCAAGGTAGGTACCAACGGAATAGCAAATGTTTGTCTTTCATATATAAGAATAATTTTGTGACCTGGATTTATAAATTGTATCAAAATCATTATTTCAACAGGACAACTATGTCTGTGGAGATGGGAATAATGTAGAAACACATGATTATGACCTACTTCAAGACATCTTATTTCAATAAATAAGGTAATGAAAATCTGTCAGGACAGACATTCTCCAGGCTAAGATTTAAACCTATTATTTCCAAAGAGTCAAGTACATGGAAAATGGATATAGTTATGTTACACAATTTACAACCCCATGCATATCAAATCTGTTGAAATGGTAACATTTAATTAATCGTTCAGCCAAAGACTAAGCACCACAGAAAGAATCATCATCATCATTTCACATTATCAAATTTAGGTTATGAGATCTTCGGTTCTCATGGTGGTGAATATTAAGATTATGGTCTTCTAGAATGTGACGTCATATAGTCTGGTAGATAGTAATCACAGTTTTAGAAGAATGTACTGCCTCCACTTTCAAGATGTATTTGCAAAATATGTGTGGTTCTCACACTCTCTTTGTTCATGGCACAACATTCCTTGCCAAGAGAAAAATGTGTTATACTTAATTTTCAAATTGGTAACCCTACTGGACAGTCAGAGACTTCAGTGTGTAAGGTGTGGAGGATGATTTTTTTGCAAATACATTATTTACTCCATGCTATTTATGTGTAAGCAAAATGTATTTTAAACAAAGTTATTTATAAATTTTCTTTTATCTGCAATCATATTACATACCCACAAACATACCAGGAAATTTACTCCATATTTTACATATAAATGTCTGGTAGTCACAGCTGTTAAAACAATGTGTAAGAATTGCAAAGAAGTTGTGGATATAATCTGAATCCTAATTGCCCATCTTCTTCTAATTTTATATATATATATATATATATATTTTTTTTTTGTTTGATTGATTGTTTGGTTAAGCTTTCTTTAATATCTTCACTGTTATAAATTGTAGATATTGACACCATACTGCAGGCAAATTATTTTACGCTTGATTGTCATTATGGAGACTTCAAACAGTTCACACTACCCTTCCCAAAAATGTAGCCACATTTTTCTCATAATTTTTCATAAATCAGTAACCCACAAAACTAAGGTATAAAATTATGAACTATTTTTTTAAATAACTTCACAGCTCATAATGAAATGGGAGATACTTGAACATTAATATGACCAAATTTCATGGTCCATAAAATTTATTTTATTGCTATAATTTTTTTAAAACAAAGACTGACATATCAGTCTCACATATGTTGATGTACCTCAAATGCTGATGTACATCAAGGCATCTTTTCATATTCTCATGTCTTAAGCCCAGCAGAAAGCAGCAGACAGTTCATCAGGCCATACACTAACAATTCTCTGTGATATTATTATGTAAATTTATAATGGCACAATGAATCAATAAAAAGCAGAAGCTGTAGATTACAGTTTCTGTGAATGTAGTTTGCTTTTATTGATTCAATGGGCGATGTGTACACAGCAAAAGATGCACCAAAGTAAGTTTACATAAGTTTTAATTTGTTTTCAACATCAGATCCCAATGTTGCAGATATAGTCTCATATAAGAAATGCAAATAATTTTGAAATGAACTCTTTTGTGGGAGAGAGAGGTGCTTTACTTGAGATTAAAATTATATAGCAGAGGTGGAATATAAACGAAATTCAAGCATTTGGCTTCACTGGAATGATAAAGACAGAACAGAAAAATTTATTCAGAGAAAAATGTTTCTCTCATGTTTTCATGACAACAAATCTTAACCCTTTGGTTCCAGAAATGAATGCCAGATGAGAGTTGCAGAACACTGGAATTTAAATGAGATCTTCTTGGAAGGCCATCAAATAATATCAAATGAACCTGATGTTTGGTGTTTTGAGCGTTACACGGTATGATCAGCATACCTGATGTTAAGCACCAAAGGCATGAGACTGTGAAAGTCTGATATGTAACACCATACAGAAAGGTACCTGTCTACCACACTATGTGGTGCCATATCCCAGAAAACTGTAAATTTAAGAATTTCACTTGTAATGCATTATAATTCAACATAAATAATATTCAATAGGTACTTCATACAAAAAAAAAACAGCATCATCTGAGGCAGTGCCTGTCACATTTAATAACAAGCAAGGTAAATTTACTGAACTCATTATATCTCAACATTTGCCACATCACTGCTTGTGTGTAATTAACTGCAATTATAAACTTGGACATGTCATTTTGTTGAAAGGACAGCTGTGTCACAATTATGGCAGTAATTTCCTTACAACATTACAGCTCACTCACCATTGCTAAAGCCTGTACCCTTTCAATGTAGTGTTCAGGCAAATGCGATAAGTCTGTTTCACCATCTTGATCCTAAAAGAAAGTATTACATATCAATAGTCACACAAAAGGAAGAAAAGTAACACTTAATATTGGCTGAACAATCTGATTTCCAAAAAGTTATTCTAACTACTGCAAAACAAAACTGGTTGCATATTACCAAGACTTGTATATTTGGCAACTGGAATAAAAAGATTCAACAAACCTACTTCTTAGGGCCTTTGAAGTTTTCACTTTTCATCTGATATCGTTGGTTTAACCTTTCGGCGCCTAATGTCAACTATAGTGGTCGTACCGCACCGCTAACCTCTAAAGTTGCATTTTATATATTTATTCAACAAATATAGGCACTGAATATTTTAAGCATGGTATATACTCTCCGTTTTTTCCTCTTCAAAATACAGTTTGTTTCATAATTCTAACGTATTTGGTTCCTGTATTATTCACATTTTATATACAGGTGTGCTAAAATTTAAAAAAATAATTCCGGCGCCAAAAGGTTAATTAAACCACAACCATGCTGGGTAAAAACGAAAGACACAGGTTTTGTCAGAAAGGTCAGAGGAGGAGAGAAACTTGGAGACCTAAACTAAGATATCAGAATAATATTAAAATCAATATTAGGGAAATATGGTGAATATAGTGATGAAATGTCTGGCTCAATAGGACCAGGAACTGTGTAGCTCATTAAGAAAAGAAACTATAATAAGAACTTCTAAAAGTTTTACCGATCTGATTCTTGAGCTGTACCCTGCTGCAATCAACATTGCAATGCAAATATTCATGATTATAATTGGTTATTATTTGTATGGCAGGTGTCACTAGACATTACCACTGGATCGCCTAACTTAAAATATTATCTTTATGTTGTCTTCATGTCACTAACCCTGTTACATTTTTTACACCTAAATAATTTAATAATAATAATAAAGTTGATCACAACTAATATTTCTAGTATTATTTATGAAAACACACCTACATATTTTGGCTATCTAGCTGTACAGCACACTAAGAAATACTACATAACATGTTTAAATTTAACATACAATAATATCAATTGTCAGATTAAATGAAGATTAAGAACACTGTCCAGCAGTGGAATATTAAAATGGAATAGTGTGTTGGCGTTATGGATCACCATTCTCTTGGCTTAGTTGCTGATTTGTGTAGATTCATGTGGAAGTTCTGGTTATATAATCTAAATTGTATCTGTAATATTAATGTCAGAGATTGTAATTCATGCACTGCATTGTGTAGGTCGTTCAAATAATTGAATAATAAAATGACTTACTTTTCATTTTATGTTTTAAAACTTCGTAAAATCCACATGACAATGACTTCTCTTTTGCTATGAAACTAATGATTTCCACTACAGACATCTCATGGAACTGTGTTTATGTCTACCTTTGTAAAATTTTGTTGGATGTGACATACCACAAACAACATGTATGTTAAATGTGACATATGTCTGCAAGCCAAAGGAGAATTTTCCTAGCAACTTTTTCGAATCTGTTGTGTAAAAACATTAATAGTTACTGCATTATATTGAACTCAAATGTGCAAATGCCAAAATGGAACCTGTCACAGTCTGAGCAAAGAATGATGTGAGTTACCAAATACCATCCTTGTGTGTGTGTGTGTGCGCGCGCGCGCGCATGCGTGTCAGTATACATAATTTCTTCACTTCTTCATTACAGTTTTGAAGTACAGACCACACCTGATGGGAGGGAGTAAATTGAAACTGTTTGAAAATAAACTGCTTAGGAAATAATTTGTACCTACAAATGATACAATAGTTAGGCAATTTAAGACAGTACTCAACGAGGAACTGGGTGATTTATACATATCGCTGCATTTTTGCCAAGGTAGTGAAATTTAGGAGGTTAGGATGGGCTGGACATGCAACCTGTGTGATACTACGAGGAAATGCGTCAAGAATTTTTTAAAAGAACTTTAAAAACGACCACTCAAAAGACCACGAGACAGAAAAGCATAAATGAAGGTAATATTAGAACGAATGTTCAAACAACAGCTTGTGAACACTGGAGCAGAGTCCTTCTTGAGAAGCTAACCAGTTTTCAGCTAGTCAAGAAATTCCCCGCATTTTATGGAACCTGAAGGTTCCTTACACCACTCACAAGTGCCTGCCATCTGTCCTTGTCCAGAGCCAGCTCGGTCCAATCCATACTCCCACATCCCACTTCCTGAAGATCCATCTTAATATTATCGTCCCATCTATGCCTAGGTCACCCAAGTGGTCTCTTTCCCTCAGGTTTCTGCACCAAAACCATTTATACGCCTCTCCTCTCCCCCATACATGCTACATGCCCCCTCCATCTCATTCTTCTAGCTTTTATCACCCAAAAAATACTTGGTGAGGAGTACAGATAATTAAGCTCCTAATTATGTAGTTTTCTCCACTCCACTGTTACCTCATCCCTCTTAGGCCCAAATATTTTATTCAACACTGCATTCTCAAACACCCACAGCTTACAACAGGCAAAATTATAGATCTGTACATATTAATCTTTAAATTTTTGGCTAGCAAACTGGAAATTCTGCGCCTAATGAGAGCAATCATTCCCTGAACTCAATCTACTCTTAATTTCTTCCTGAACAGAATTTTGATTGTTAAGTTTGTTTCCAAATATTTGAACTCTTCGGCCCTTGCAAAGGAATTATTATAAATCTTTATACTGTGACTTCGTCCTGCATTCTGATCTCGAGACATGACAATGTACTTAGTTTTATCAGCATTTACTTCTAGTCCAATCTCCTTACTAGCCACTACCAAAGCTTCTGCATTTTCCTTTACAGTATAGACACTTCCTCCCAGTATATTAACATCATCAGCATAAACCAGAAGCTGATGTGTACCATTTAATTTCAAACCATCCTGGTTTACCTGAACCCTCCTAATGGCATAGTCTAAAAGCAAAGTTGAACAGCAATGGCGTTATAGCATCTCCTTTTTTCAAACCATGCCTAATAGGAAACATGTCAGACAAATTCTTGCCTACCCAGATTCTGCTATACATTTCAGTCAGACACATTTTTGTTATCATTACAACTTCCATGGGGACATCAAAATAAATCAGAATGTTCTACAAAACCTCCCTCCTAACTGAATCATAATCTTTCTTGAAGTCTATAAATAGCTGATGAACTGATTCATTGTATTACATTTTTTTCTCAAGTATTTGACAAATGTAGAATATATGATCAATAGTTGACCTGTTGTGTCAAAATCCACGTTGATGATCCCCAATAATTTCCTATACATATGGAATTAACCTTGCCAGCAGGATGTTGGATAACATTTTGTATGTAGTTGGCAAAAGTGATATGCCCCTATAATTACCATGATCTGTTTTATCACCCTTCTTATAGATAGGTACAATGATCAACTCCTACCACTCCTCAGGCAATTACTTCTTATTCCAAATACAAATAATCAGTTTATGGTTCTTATAGCGAATTGTTCTACCATCTGCCTTAATAAATTATGCTGGGTTTTATTCAGTACCTGGTGATTTGTGACTTTTTAGCTTTTCAATAGCCAGCTCAATCTCAACGGCGCTTGGCTCAGGTACCAGTGGTTCTACTGTGTGTATTTCTGTCTGCCTACCATCACTAACGCCATGTATATTCAGTAACTGAGAGAAATAGTTCCTCCACCTAGGCAAAATACTGTGGGAGACTGCAACCATCTTTCAGTATATTAGCTCTCAGCTGGTAACCCTTCTTAAAGTCATTGATGCCCCCATACAATTCCCTAATATTTTTTTGTCATACTGTTAGTTTCGAGTTCCTCGATTTTATCTTTCAGATATATAGTTTGGTATTACGTGTTGAATTAATGACAGAGGGTAGGCCATTTATAATTTATATTATAAAAGGTACTTGGTAACACTTCAATGCATTCTTTGCATAACACTGAAGAAAAGAATGCACCTATGACTGGTCACGTCTGTCCATGTGTCAACTCCAGTATCCCTGCATGGATATTGATTAAATTTGATACTTAAAATATGCAACTGCAGGTCACTCCAAATTCATAATTTCTAGATTCTAATTGTGATAACAGCAGACACAGCTATCAGCTGAGATAGGAGTCATATCATATCATTTATTGTCTTTCCATTGATCTGTACAGGATTACAAAATCCATATAGATGTGGAAATAGTCATATTTTGGGGAATCAAAAGGTGAAACCCACACAAAGGTGTACAACAATCATATGGTTCAGTATAATATTTGAGGTTTCAACACAATATGAATTATTAAGTATAATAAACTATAATAAAATAGAGGCATGCATAAGTTCATTTGAAGGTACTTGCTGAACAGAAGATAGTTCACTGCATTAAAGATAATGATTTGAAACTTCATCTAGTTATATATACAAACAGATATATGATACAGATTGGTACATAAGGAAAACAAACATACATGCCAAAACTTTCATATTTCTATCCAAATCACATGTAAATATTTAACTTTTTTGAAGTTCGAAGTATTCATCCAAGGAATAAAGGGAGTTTTCATGTAAAAATTTTCTGTAAAACCACTTAAAATTTCTTGGGATCATCAAAATCGGTTTTTATATGGGAGGGAAGCATATTTAACACCTTAACACCTACACAGTACACTCCCTTCTGGTATTTAGTCACATTCACAGAAGGATGGTGGAAGTTTGCATGTTGTCTTGTCCCAGTGTGATATATCTCAGAATTTACCAGGAATTGATTCTTATTTCTTGTCATAAACAAAAGAAGGGAAAGAATGTATTGAGAAGGTAAAGGTAAAATTTCCAAGTTGAAAAACAATTTTCTGCATGAATCTCTAGTTGTACAACCTATCTTGATTCTAATAATCTTCTTTTGCAACCTGAAAGTCTTTACACTGTCTGAGGAGTTCACCCAGAACACTAGAGTAACTACAGAAATGTGAAAACCATGGTTACCATAACAACCACATGAAGAACGTTGGTCATATTAACCACAGGAACTGTGGTAATTATAGAAACGGATCTACAATAAAAAGTTTCTGAGCTTTATGAAATTTACCCATGCCTGAATGTGAAGATGAAAACTGTTTGCCTCTCTACAGTTTTTTTTTAAATATACAATTATAGTAATTGGGCCTATGCCATTAAAGATAAGAAAGAAATAAAAATTTTGCAATAATTCCAACTTTCTGAATGCCCAACCATCACTTCAAGACTAGGGGGACAGTCACAATTAATCCAAAACTCCTTACAGCAGTGTTTCCCAACCTTTTTCCACCTCCACCTCTGAAAACGTTTACAGGCAAGAAAAATCGATGGCAAGGAGCATTTTTGTTGCCACTGGCAATGCGGCCCTTTAACAACATGCAATGAACATAATCATAATAAAACAACAAGAGCCTTCAACATGAACTGACCACAACAAAATGAAAAGGCAGCCATGACATCCAGCACACTGTGTAGCTGGACTTCATATGCACTATACTTCATAATGTACAGAGATTTGTTGTTCACTGCAGATTTAGAGCCTTGTACTTCAGAGGTCTTATTCAGTGTCACAGCACGCAAAAGTACCTACCTTCTTCCTACTGCAGTAAATCTGCCATTTCTTTTCGGATGGTAAACTCAGCATGGCAGCCTTGTTTGGAGCTGTTAGATCTAACTCTTCCTATAAACAAAACACAAAGACACAAAATTCAGATCACAAGAAAGTACTTTCTCAGCCTGGAAGTATGAAAGCTATGTTGAATTAGAAAGTTGCTGGATTTCAATTCACATCAGGAGATTTAGAATTTTATACTGTTGCCACAAAATACAAAATGTCTTCAAGGCACATTCATGTCTCTTATGCAGTGAACATGAGGACTCCTTATTTGGAACGAAGGCAATCATAACATAAGGCTGATACCTCGGTCCAACAAATGTTTATGAACATGTGGGTCTATTCTACCATTACGCCCACATGGCATGGTAGATAGATAAAATGGGTATTTGAATAAAGGTTGACCAACTAGATGACACTTGCTTTATTATATATTGCTCAACATGTTTCAGACGTTAATACGTCCATCTTCAGGAGCTAGCGAGTACTTGTTGTGTTGTGTAGGC
>Ga0123352_10018405_pt1 | contig 11135 bp, 13 predicted proteins | sample TergutLab28metaG_FD_89700 | JGI IMG/M metagenome (GOLD analysis project Ga0123352, IMG submission 89700) | Labiotermes labralis P1 segment gut microbial communities from Petit-Saut dam, French Guiana - Lab288 P1 | ecosystem: Host-associated > Arthropoda: Insects > Digestive system > Gut ... | reverse complement strand
ACAGTATGTGTTACACAGATATTGTCTATGTACCACTCTTCAATTTATAATATATACGTGCATTTAAACTAAATAAACCTTTGCATAAATTTATCAGTCCCACTTTCACTTGGGCACGCCTTATACATTACACTATACACACTTAAACATGCTACATATGAGTATTCCTAATTAGACTGCTCAGTCACAATGGATCAAAACAACTTTCAAACAAATTGTGGTCCCAACCAACATGTTTAGAACAAAACATAATTTCTGCTGACTCATTGACTGTAGTTACAGTAATACTGATTACAAATGCGAGACATCTGATGTGAGTTAGTTTAAAAGTACACAAATAAAACAACTTTGGCATTCAACATTTTCTGAAAACAACGTAAGGTAACTGAAATTTCTGCTGGAAAGCATATCACTGATTGGAAAATAACACTCTACATAACACAGTTTATTCTGGAATAATTATCCGCACAGCATGCAAATGAGTCAAAAATAGCAATCCATATAAAATGCAGATACACATTTCTTTAGGCTGACTGCACATGGTATGAAAAAGGTCTATCGAAATGAGAAACTTGGAAATAAAATGTGGAACAAATAAACATTTTCAGTTAAAAAAGAGGAGTTTAACATTTAAAAAAATATATATATATATATATGACCAAGCTGAGGAGGAGGAGGAGGAGGAGGAGACAGCAGTTAACAGAACAAGGATATATGCATATGATGGAGATGATCTCATTGTTAAAACACAATGAAAAACAGCCTTCAGAGCAAAGTCAACAACACTTACAGCACAGCTTTCCCACTTGATACCTGTACAACTGTAATTATACCTCTCCACAGTATATCTTCTTTGGTCAGAATGTTACTTGAGTTGGAACTCTTTTTCTGCTTTGTCTGCAATCATCTTTGCAATGGCAAGAGACGATGTTGCACCTGGTGATGGTGCATTGCGGCAATGTAGGATTCTCTTACCAATACCTTTGTCACCTACTTCAAAAACAAAATCATCCACCAGTGTCCCATTACTGTCCACTGCTTGTGCACGCACACCTGCTGGGCCTCTGAAGAATAGATATAAATTGATGGAATTATTCCAACATATTCGTATGCTCGCAGGAGGGTCTTCATAGTTCTGACTCCTGGTCAAGTGGCTCTGAACATCAAAATGTTCATAGTGATTACATAATTCAACAAGATATTGTCTTACATGAGGAAGATATAAGGTTTCAACCCTGGTGAAAGAGTACTGTGTGATTATAAATGAAGGTATCACAGATACAGACAGAGAATTAAATACTATTATATTAATGTGACATCACAATATGTTGAACTATTCTTCAATGACACATGCACTGCATGGATAATGGCACAGTTCTCCAACAGATGCCACTGACCAGGTGGAAAATACTACTGTTCACTTCGACCACGCTTGTAGGAAGACTAAAAATAACTTCACCAAAATAATCTACAGCAAGACAAACTACAACGCTAACAAGTAAAATAAATAACACTGCTGACAGAAGCTGTCTTCTGTGTTGAACACCAAGAACATTTGCAACTTGCTAATGAAATTCTGGCAAGTTCTGAATGCCAGGCATGTTTGATATTTAACTTTGAAAATATTGTAATATATTCTTCTAGAAGCAACTTGTAATTTCTAATGACATTCTAGCAACAACAGATCAAAGTAAAGGTAATGCTGTCCCTGTACATACCATAATGACACACTAGGGGAGTGCAAGTAAAGCTCCACTCACTTTTAACCTCACACCCCAGCTGCCTTCCTCCCAGGTAAAGAGACCCTGTACCCTCTAAAAAGGAAGCAGAGGGGCCCCCCAATGCCAGTTGGGGCAGAGAAAAATCTCTTCTCCCTGCCGGGATTCGAACCCCACATCCTCCACCCCATAGCCAAGGCATTATAACAACTACAAAAATAATCACTGACAATGGGACAAACACATTTTTCTGTTATATGACAAAAAACAAGTAACTTCATTAACACTTTAAATCTGGCATATTAGGGCTTTGCATCATTGGTATAAATTGTAAAACAAATAGTCTTATGTTACTTGTATTTCACAGTTGGTATTTCACTTAAACCAATCTATCATCCCTATTCTTGAGCTCTGTGCACTAAACATGCAAAACAAAACTTACCTTGACAAATCATGAGCTGTTATTTCTGGAATAAATTTCTTAATTCCTGCCAGCTGAAGTCTTATGAAGGCAGACTTCATCATTTCTGACATTCCAAATATACCATTCTTCAAAGCCATCTTACGAAAACCACCATATGTTAAGGTATCCATAAGTTCTTTGATATCAAAATCACCCCATCTGCAACAGATGAAAATGTATGGTTATGCCAGTTGATGTTGTTTCATAAAATATTTTAATTTGTTCTTGGGCACAGCAGCTTACCCATATCCCTCTTGTTTAAAGGCAAGAACAGCATTTGGGCCAATCCAGACACTTCCATCCATTCGAGGAGTAAAATGTACACCAAGGAAAGGAAACCGTGGATCTGGAACCTAATACAAGTCTCTAAACATATACTCCTCCACTATTTATAACGCTGGCATATATTTTCGACAGAAATTATTCACGAGAAAATAAATCTGAAATAACATTTGCACATAAATATTACAACTGCAAATAAAAAATGAGGAAAGACTTAACAGGAGGCTGGAGGAAATTGCACAAGGAGCTTCATGCTTGTCTCCTCTTGACATATTATTAAAGTGAACAAATAATGAGGATGAGATAGGCAGAATATGCGGAATGTATAGGACAGAAAATAAATGCATACAAAATTCTGGTAGAAAAACCTGAAGGAAAGATACCATTTAGGATACCTTGGCATAGATGGGAGGATAATATTAGAATGTATATCAGAGAAACAGGCTTGTGGACTAGATTAATTTTGATCAGGACAGGGACCAGTGGCAAGCTATTTGGAACATGGTGATGAACATTCACTTTACATAATATGTGAAGAATATCTTTTCCAGCTGAACAGTTATCAGCTTCTCAAGAACAATTCTACTCTATGGAGTTAGTCAGTCAGTGAGAAATATACACCATGAGGAGACTAATTATGGTGTATGATAATCCTCTGGTATAAGTAGAAGCTCTGAGGATTTAGCTGCATGTATGCCATAAGTGCATGCATGTGTGACAGACAGAGATAAAAAGAGACTGAAGGTGTATGCATGTTTAGAGAAGCACCTAAAACTGTTGGTGATATTCATATAAAAATCCACACCCCAATGTCATAAAATTAATATATAATAGTAAAAATAAATTAATGTCACAAGTTGTTCACATACCAGAATGTTCTAAATGGACATTAGGCTGTCATTAAAGCCTTCTAAACAGTGTGAAAAAATAACAAAAATACAGATATTCCTAAAGTCAGACTTCAAAAAGGTAGTCACAAAACAACAAAGTCCCTGGCAGTACCACCATGCAGCCCTGTATGTGGCCACCAATGCCCTGTAGGAATACAGACCCCCTATCATCAGCATTGACACCAATGACAGTGAAAACTCACAATAACAAAAAAGTTTTGTGCTGTGTTTGTATTATGTAGTATTATTTTACTTTCATATTGTCACAACAAAAATACATGTCAAAATATGACACTTAATTAGGAATACCTCAATTTTCAACTAGCCTAGTTAAAATTCTGTGTCTCTGTGTTCCAGTTTCACTAGTTTTAAAATTTGATCATTCCAGTATAAGCAAGAAGCAGGGATGGACTTGTGTCATGAGGACAATAAGAATCCAAAAATTATCTTCTGTGCTCCTGCTTTGACATCAAACATTCCACATAATCTGAATTATCTACTGTATTAACAGCCGAAGTACTCTTATGGAAATCTTACGAGTAACTGGATGTTCTGCATTCATAACCAAGGAACAGCGAAGGCTTCACTAACACTTACTGGATATATATTTCCTCTAACCATATGCTGCTTCTGTGGACTCAGAAGAAGATACTCGCCACGAAATGGAATAATCTTTGGATCCACTGTGCCACCTGACATCTGTGCTAGTTGATCAGACTGTAGACCCCCACATGTCAAGACATAACATGCTTTCACAGACTGGAAGAATGCAGATCAAGAGAAGATAAATATGCAAATAGAGTGAAGTAACTTACACATGTGTTAAATGTATTGTTGTGGTTTCCTTACATAAGTAAGGCACCAGCTCACAACTGCACAATTTCTTTGTTTCACTTAAAAGATCCAAAATGTGGGTGTAGTCCTGAAAAGGCATAATTTCTATATGTAATAGCTTTCTGTCACAAATTTTCTTCTTACAATGAGCAAACATATATTTGGCTACAGTAATACAAATTCCTTTACCAGCAACAACAGTCTGATGATTGTTAACTGAAGTTCATAAAGCACTCTATATGCATGACTTTACTTGAAACCATAACTTCAGATTTCATAGGAATAAAATAAAAAAACAAGCATGAACACAAATCTCCAATGGAAGCTACATAGATGCTGTAAAATTTTAAAGATTTGTGGTTACAGCTGTGGTTGTGGTTGGTATGTAATTCCTGACACACAATACACACTCACATAAGCACCACTTCTCCGCGTACACACACTCTATTTCCGGCCGCTTGTTTGCTGCACTCACTCTGCGTCACACTCACTGACTGAACTTTTCCAGTAGCCACTTCACTCTCGAATCTGTCTCAGTGTTTATAAGGAGATGGCGTATGGTCAATAAACTTTCCTGGCTACGTGGGTGGGCTAGCCCACGGTGTCTACCACACCACCCCCCCCCACTGAGACTGCTGCACCCCCAGGCAATCCAGAAAGCGTACCCGCCGTCCAGAGCAAGTTGTGAGGCCAGAAGGAATGGCCAGTGGTGAAGCGGATTCTGTGTCAACATGCAGGACGTATCCCAGCTTCAGGTGGTCAATGGAGACTGTCTTCGCAACGCCCTGGAGGCAGCCAAAACAAGCAATCCAGACAGAGACGAAGGCCTTAGCGACTGCTTCGGTGGTAATGTCAGACAGAGGGAGTGTCTCAGGCCAGCATGTGTATCTGTCGATGGCAGTGAGACAGTACCGGAAACCAGATGAGACAGGCAGCGCCCCGACCAGGTCAATATGCACATGAGAGAAACGTACAGCTGGGAGGTTGAAACTCCCGATAGGGGCCTTCATGTGCCGTGTGACCTTGGATTCTTGGCAAGGTGTACACGCACATGTCCATGCCCGGCAGTCCATCCCCACTCCCGGCCACACAAACCACTGGCACACCAACTTGATGGTGGCGTTGGCCCCGGGGTGGCTAGGGCCATTTAGGGTGTCAAAGACCTGGTGTCTGAAAGGCGTGGTTATAAATGGCCATGGTTGTGCAGTGGACGTGTTGCAATAGATATTGACGTCCATTCCGGGAATGTGCACTTGTTCCAATTGAAGTGCCAAAACATGTTTCAGCATGTCTTGCAGCTCCGCATCCTGATCCTGGGAACTCGCAAGAGCATGGTAATCAAGAGGCATCATGACGGAATTTGCTCTCGATAAGGTGCCTGCCACAACACTGTCTTGCCCTGAGACATGCCTGAAGTCAGTAGAGAACTGTCCAATAAACTCCAGGTGGCGGAACTGGTGTGGTGAGCATTTATCTCTCCGTTGCTGGAAAGCATAAGTGAGAGGCTTGTGATCTGTAAAAATGACAAAGTGACGGTCTTCGACCATATGTCAGAAGTACATGATGGCCTTATACACTGCTAGGAGCTCGTGGTCGTATGGACTGTACTTTTGTTGAGCGGGGCTGAGCTTATGGGAGTAGAAAGCCAGGGGTTGCCAAGCGTCGCAGATATGCTGCTGCAAGGCAGCACCAAGAGCAATATCAGAAGCGTCTGTAAATAAGGCCAACATAGTAGATGTGTCTGGGTGAGGCAGAAGTGTGGCATGGGAGAGGCTAGCCTTGCAGTCCTCAAAAGCTTGGACCATGGTGGGTGTCCAGTCCACCGGTTGGGATCTGTTGAACTTGGGACCAGCTAATGCAGCATGGAGTGGCGCTTGTATGCTGGCAGCTTGTGGTATGAACCGCCGGTAAAAACTAAGCATGCCAAGGAAACGTCTGAGGTCTTTGACCTAGACAGGCTGTTTGAAACTTTTGATTACTGCAACCTTCTCCTCCAGGGGCCGAGTACCTGCAGCTGACACTCTGTAGCCGAGGAAAGTCACTTCCATTGCGCCAAAAACAAATTTGGCTGGATTCAGGAAGACACCGTAATCACTGAAGCGCTGGAACAATGTATGCAGGTGCTGCTCGTGCTCTTCCTCTGAGGTAGAGGCGACCAGCACGTCATCTATACATGTGTAACAGAAATCCAGGTCTCCGAGAACCTCATCGATGAGCCGCTGAAATGTTTGCGCGGCGTTTCGGAGCCTGAAGGGCATATACGGGAATTCGAAAAGCCCAAAGGGCGTGACGATGGCTGTTTTTGCGATGTCGCCCGGATGAACTGGAATCTGATGGTATGCTTTCACCAAATCTATCATGGAGAAGATTTTCCGGTCAGCAAGTTGTTGTGCAAAGAGTCGGCAATGTGCCAAACGGGATATTGGTCGGGGATCGTCCTAGCATTCAGAGCACGATATTCGCCACAGAGTGTCCGGCTGTCTTCTTTCTTGGGGACGAGGTGCAGGGGTGAAGCCCAGGGGCTATCGGAACGCCTAGTGGTGCCGTTTTCGAGCATTTCCTCAAACTCGAATTTTGTCAGGTTTCCCGGAGAATACCAGCAGGACGGATTACATTCGGAAAATCCTGGAGCAGTGCGTGATAGCGAGAGCTTCCGTCGAGGACTTTAATGTGGCCGCCATACGTTCCTACCGAGCCGCCATTGACAGTAAGGTTAGTGACGTTGTCGATGAGGCGTCGGTGTCTCATGTCGACGAGTAAGTTGTAGAAGCAGAGGAAGCCCGAGCCGATGATGGGTCCCGTAACATCCGCGACGACAAAACGCCATGAAAACTCTCGTCGTAAGCCGAAATCCAAACGCAGGGTTATGCAACCATAGGTGTGAACAATAGTGCCATTTGCTGCGAACAACTCATAACTAGTCTGTGTCCGGCGTTCTCGAAGATGGGAACGGGGGTAGACGCAGAGATCGGCGCTGGTGTCGACCAAGAAACTCATCTTTGTGAGCCGATCCGTCACATAGAGGCGGCTGGCTGAGTTGTTGCAGTTGCTCGCCGCCACTAGCGACTGCCTTCCGTGTTTCCTTGCTGCCATGCACAGGGCGTGGTGCATCTCTTTGCACGCTCTTTAAAATGATGGTGGTACCAGCAGATGCCAGGGGCTGGTGACCGTCCCACAGGGCGTGACGAACGTTGTGTGTGCCGTCGTGTCTGGGATGGTGAACGCGGACGAGAGGGGCTCGTGGAAAGTGCCGCTACTTGCCGAGCCAGCTCATCAATACAGGCAGTTAAAGTACAGATGTCATCACCAGATGAAAATACACGGGAGACACAGGGAGGAGGCGTGACTTCTGCTATTTTGTCCGCCAGGTGGGCCACGTCATCTAAGGCAACCTGTACCTGCGTGGCGATTGTGGCCTGAATATTTGGCGACAGGTGATTCATCCACAAAGTGCGGAGAAAGTCGGATAGTACTGATGGGCCGGTGGGAGTCCGGAGGTCCCGGAAGAACTGAGTTGGCCTCCGGTCACCCATGTCCTCATGCATCAGGAGCTGGTGGACGCGCTGCTCCTCGGAGAGTGACAGACGCCTAATCAACTCAACTTTGATTCTCTCATAACGGCTTGTGGGTGGGGGGTGGTTGTGACATCCTCCACCTCCGCCGCGTATTTGTTGTCAAGGTGTGAAATTACGTAGTAAAATTTTGTCACGTCCTGTGTGATGTTCACCAAAGCAAACTGTCCCTCCAGCTGCGTGAACCACACAGCAGGCTTTTTGGGCCAGAAAGGCGGAACGCGAATACCGACGCGGTTGAGCGTAAAAGATGAATCGGGTGGTTGCTCCGGCCGTGTCGAAGGGTCCACGTCTTGTTGCATGATTTATCACGTCAGTAGACAGTGCGTGTTTAGATCACATCAGGGTCACCAATGTGGTTACTGCTGTGGTTGTGGTTGGTATGTAACTCCCGACACACAATACACACTCACGTAAGCACCACTTCTCCGTGTACACACTCTCTATTGCTTGCCACTTGCTTGCTGCACTCACTCCATGTCACACACACTGACTGAACTTTTCCAGTAGCCACTTCAAGTGCGAATCTGTCTCATTGTTTATGAGGAGGTGGCATATGGGCAATAAACTATCCTGGCTACGTGGGTGGGCTAGCCCTGCGGTGTCCACCACAGATTCAAATATTCTGGAATGTGTCCAGCAGTCGATGGACTTCTTGGCCCTTGTGATGAAGGCACTGGCAACTACTCACCCAACAACACAGTATCACATCCCAGAAGATTTAATTCTTCAGCAGCACTGCTGTGAAAACCTAAAATCTCACACTGTAAATTTTCTCTTCACAAAGGAAAAACAATATAATGCTAAAAGAGATAAGTAATTAACACAGAATGGATGATAATAATTAGCATAATGCATGATGAACTTGTTTTATATTATACAGTAAAGGGGACATACATATTATGATCTAACAAGAATATACTAGAATTTTCTGATCAAATGCAGACTACAATTAACACCATCAAAACTTACTCTTTGAGGATACTGTATAAATTATAGATCAAAGGACAGATGCCAGGAATGTCCACAACAAAATATCAATATGTTTTAATCCCTACAAGCAGAACAGAACAAAGTCTTAAATCATTATATGACGAAACTTACACCCTCTCTCCCATGTACAGATACAGGATACTTGTTTCCATCACCTTTAGATGCTGGTGAACTTTCAGCTGTTTCCTTGAATGAAGTAACCTCAAAATTCAAATGTATATTGCCGCCCTTTTCTGCAAAATCCTTTCCATATGACCTTGTCACTTCAGCCCAGTCCACTATACCAGTGTGCGGGGACCAAAGACCACGAGTTCCCTAAAACAACAGGCGTCAATCAAATTCCAATATTAATATTACAAAACTTCTCAAATGGATATTTCTTTTATTCTATTTAATAAGCCAGAGCAATGAATCCCAAAATTATAATTAAGACTTTCATTCAGTATTAATCTCCTGTGAACGCCACACATAACCACATCAATCCAATTTTTCATGAGTTACAGAACATCTGACTGAAAGAATAATGTGGACATTTCACATACACTAATCGCCTAAATTTCTGAATATACTTATTAATTTATGGGTCACATCTGACAAATCTGTATAGCAAATTTGTGGCTAACAACACATGAAACATATAATACTTAGAGACTACACCTTCTACTGCACAGTGGCACTTATTTCACCAGTTGTAATGGTTATTTCACAGTTACTCATGTCAGCCTTAGGAACACAGAGAGCGGCTTCACATAATGTATCCCATTCCTTATATCACTCCTGCTAAAGTTGCTCTTCAAGTAATTGTACGCATACATAAAAAGAGGACAAACAGATTAATTAATACTATTACATGTAGTAAGAGTTAATGGCGGGCAAATTATTCCAACAAGCAAAAACCATACCTCAGCAGGCTGTATATTTTTATCCTATTGTGTACACATTACCTAAAGGGCTCTTAAATATGCAATACTAAATACCTGACATAGTTAATATTCTACCATCCAGTTACGTCTAACAGGGACATAACAAATATCATGAGACTGCAAACCACATACCTATTTGCAACAACACAATTCATTTATGTTTATTACCACACTCCAACAACAGTAGTACTTTTTATTTAATATTCTGAGCCCTCCCTCAAACTATTACTGCCTAAATTTAAACACGTGTGTATATCGCATTTCAAATGTTATAAATAATTTTCACAACTTCTTCAATTCATTAAGCAGTCCATACATTTGTTTCAGAGATACACGCATTAATCAACTGCAGGGGTTCATCACTATAGATAACAAGGTAAGAATGTGTGCATGCATATTAATCATTCTAACACAAACATTTCTGATATAATTAATGCAAATGGTCACCATACTGAAACATGTACCTCATTATATTTAAATGAGGCTACGTTACCCCTGTCTGCAGGAAAATGTCAAAAGTACTTCCTGCAGGCCCATACAAAACTTTACAATGTCAAATGAAAATAAGTGTAAGAAGTTTTCAGATTTCTTAAAATCTTTCCAGTGAACTGAAACCATACTTTACCAGACAGTGAGGCTCAATTTCTTTAATTTTTTCAGCACTGATCATTTCCAAGTCTTTAACACTATTGTTCTTTCCTCGTTCATAGACGTCATCAAGTCTCTTTTCCTCAACAGGATTTGTAGCCACAATCAGCTTACCACACTTTTTATATGGAATACTGTGTTCATCACAGTATTTGTATGTTAGATTCAAGCCTTCCACACAAAGCTTTGCTTTAAGGGTACCAGGTTGGTAATATATGCCAGCATGTATGACACCACTGTTATGCCCTGTCTGGTGGTAAGCGAGATTATTCTCCTTCTCCAGTACGGCCATCTTAAGTTGTGGGTGGCGAAGAAGAATTTCTCGTGCTGTCGCCATTCCAACAATGCCTCCTCCAACCACAACCACGTCATATTCCTTAGAAAATACATTCTCAGAGGAACTGTAAAAATAATACAAGAAATAAATAATCAATACAATACACACACACACAGAACTTCAATTTTTCAGTATCATTTTACTTAGCCTTTAGAATCAACACAACTGATATAGGATATTTTATGATTTTAACAATTCATGATGTTTCACAATACAAAGCACAAGTTCTAACCATACAACAGTAATGTAAAGTAAAAACATATATTTATTACACAAATGCAAAATAATAATAATAATAATATATGAGGACTGCAGGAGAAGAAACAAGAACTTAAGTATAGCCTGGATTGATTACCAGAAAGCATTTCATAGCGTTCCACATAGCTGGGTGGAAAAGTCAATAGAATTGGTAGGAGCGAACAGTAAAATTGTTAGATTTTGTAAACTGTCTATGGAGAAATGGAACACAAGGCTT
>Ga0123352_10018402_pt1 | contig 11136 bp, 9 predicted proteins | sample TergutLab28metaG_FD_89700 | JGI IMG/M metagenome (GOLD analysis project Ga0123352, IMG submission 89700) | Labiotermes labralis P1 segment gut microbial communities from Petit-Saut dam, French Guiana - Lab288 P1 | ecosystem: Host-associated > Arthropoda: Insects > Digestive system > Gut ... | reverse complement strand
TTAAATATTATAGGTTTTGTTTTTGTGGATTATACATTTTAAAATAAAAGGTGGGGGGGGAAAGGGGGGGGGGGGGGGGGGCTCGTAGGTTTGTTTGAACTTAAAGGTAAGTTTACTTTCTTTCCACATACCCTTTTCACAAAGCAAGCTGCATGCACCTTTCTGTCTGGCTCCGAATTCTGCCTTATTTTGCAGAAATTTCCCAAGAACAAATAATTTCCTTTGTCCCTCCAAGGCTCAAACAACCGCTTTCAACGTGCAATACATAGTCGAATATTTCCGGAAAAAAGTTCAATTTCCGGAAAAGTGTTGGGAGATTAATCAAGCTAAATGATTCGACGTTCCTCAGCATTTACTATTGACAAACGGTCTACAAAGAGACGAGAGAGTTAAAGCTCAAATAACTCTACACCCGAGATGGTTTGGCACAACGTTCAGAGAATACTGCCCATGTATGTTAGGGGACAGTACTAGATATGCAGCCCTTTCAATGGCATTGTCATTTTAACAACACTAACTACAATTAACTCCATGGAGTAGAGTTCTTCCTCAGAAGCTAACAGATTCTCAGTTAGTCGTGAAATTCCCCGAATTTTATGGAACCCGAAGGTTCATTACCGCGTGTACAAGTGCCCGCCACCTGTCCCTGTCCTGAGCCAGATCAATTTAGTCCATGATCCCCATTCCACTTCTTGAAGATCCATCTTAATATTATCCTCCCATCTACGCCTGGGTATTCCAAGTGGTCCCTTTCCCTTAGGTTTCCCCACCAAAACCCTGTATACACCTCACCTATCCCCAATCCGTGAGACATTCCCCGTCCATCTAATTCTTCTCGATTTCATCACCAGAATAACATTGGTGAAAAGTACAGATCAGTTAAGCTCCTCATTATCTAGTTTTCTCCACTCGTCTATTGCCTCCTCCGTCTTAGGCCCAAACATTCTCCTCATGACCCTATTCTCAAACACCTTCAGCCTACGTTCCACCCTCAATGTGAGTAACCATGTTTCACAACCGGCAAAAATATAGTTCTGTATATTTTAATCCACATATTTTTAGACAGCAAACTAGAAGAAAAAAAAAGATTCTGCAGCGAATGATAGCAAGCATTTAATTCTAAAAAAAATAAGAAACAAAAAATAAAAATCCCTACCAAGTACAGACTGAAAAAAAAAACTTTTTCATAAGTCTCCCACCAATAAACAACGGACTGGAACTAAGAAATGGGTTCCCAGACTTGACGGGAAGAGCTGTTGTACTATAAGCGCCGTTTTGAACTACATAGTTCTGCAATTAAAGGAACTGCTTCTTACATTTATCTGAAAAATACATGACTAGGCTCATCGCAGAATATGACTTGAGACCGTGGCTTTCCTCAGTGGCACCCGATTCGAAGGCGACATGCCGTTCCAAATAAGCACAGGCATCAAACTAAAATTCTCCTGTGCCCATTGAAGGCCGCGTGAGCGGGTTTGAGCCCCGGTAAAAAAAAATATTTTCCGCCACCCCAGCAATGGCGGACCAGCTAAAAATCTATACACTAAATCGGAAGGAAGAACTCCAGTGACTTGGGTTTGGTCTGAAAGAGTTCATTTGTACAATTCATAAGTATTGATAATACTGAGAGAGAAAAAAACTTAATCAACATGGTCGGACCCCGGGATTTTGTACCGGCTTCCCTTCCCTCTCGACAGCACTGCCACTAAATAAGCTTAGCAGCCTCTACCCTCTCGTCATTGGCCGTAAGGTAGGTCAACATTAAAATTAGAAATTTTTGGAGGTTGTCAATAATTGTGGATTGGAACTCGCTCAACGGACATAGCATTCACTACATGTGTAAAATGTATAAACCTACATAACGTTTTAACCTAATGAAGTCGTAAATTAAAAGAGTGCCGGGTATTTTCCACTGCTGATGAATAAAATACTGAATATGGTTTGTGACGCGCAAAAGAAAAAACACCACCCGAAAGAGGGAAATTCTGACGTGGCTGGCCAGCAAGTGACGCGCGGCTATGTAGTGCAATTTGCCCAATATCTTATACCGTTTTCAGAGTAAACTCAATAATCCTAAGTCATGTACTGGTCGAAACTAAAACAGCTTTACTGAAGGGGTTTCAATAACTTGAAACCAGTTCCTAAATCCGAACACGCAAAAGTGACAGCCAAAGATGTTGTTCCGATAAACTAAAGACGCTATATACACTTATTAACTTAATATAACAGAACATACCTGACAGCTGTTGGCATTTACAAAAGGTCCACGTAAAAGAAATTCGGAAGGAACATTCTTAAACTCCCCCTTCACTACAACTGATCATTTCCAGTCAGTATGAAATATAGGCGACATGTCATGTCAAAGTAGGCCATGGCCGCCGAGTGTCAACGGCATTAATAAGACAGATTGGTTTACCTAGGTAGGTAGTCAGTCTGGCAAACAGCTAGTTCAAACACGTTTTGAACAGTAGATGTGCAGACCGACAGAGAGCACAAGCAAGCTGTACGCAAATCTGCCCCAGAAACTGATAGACAGAACGACCTACCATACGTCTGCAATTTTCCCACAGTATTTGGACGCTCTGTTTTCTTCCTCAGGTGAATATGGCTTACATTGTGCAGTAAAAGTGCACCCTTGTACAGGCACTGAGGTTCTGTACAGGCCGTACGGCCCATAGGGGGGAGTAGAGGTATAGCTCTACTCTTTCTTGACCACGGCACTAGAAGGGGTGAGGGGTCAGCGTCACGCCCCGGCCGCCCTTTACCTCCGGGAAAGACCCGGTATCCACTGTACAGGAGGCTGGGTGGGCCCCAAGGCCGGTCTGGACAGGTGCGTAAAATCTAGCCCCCACCGGGATTCGATCCCCGGACCGTTCAGCCCGTAGCCAGTCGCTATACACACGTTGTCCAGTGGTTCACATTAACTCTTAACGGACCCAGATGAATATGCGCCTCCCCACCTTTCCACCTGTGGACAGGAGCAGATCCAAATTCCGAAATGCAGTGTTCCTTTCGGAATAGAAGACAATACAGAGATCTCGAAACTGCCCATGTTACACGTAAAAAGACTGTACACGCCATGAAGCGTATGGTGTAGCGGCAACGTAACTCCAATCATTCTCAACCTCGGCACTAGGTGGAGGAGAGGGGCCACCTTCACGCTGCGACTGGGTGTCCCAGAGCCAGTTTGATACTTTGCACAAAAAGAACAAGACATGCAATGTACGCATAACGTAATATTGAGGCGCGTTCGTGTAAACATTGTTGCAGTGGAAAAGCAGTAAGTATTACATATTCAGAATTTGTGTCTGTAGCTATAGGTATCCAGCATGCAATGCGCATGCGCCATATTGTCACTTGTGGCATGCCGGACCTATAATATTTTTCCATGTTATCTCATAAATTGTACGATTAAAAAAATTATTACACACAAAATGTGCGTTTTGATTTCCTCTACAGCTTTTGCCTGGAACATTTCTCATTCTACGAAGAATGTAACAAGATATGATCAAAAATGTTTATTAGTCTGCGTGTTACGTACCTGTTATTCTTGTCAAATTTTAATGAAAATGTTCTCAACAGATTTTCGAAAAATATTCAAACATCAAATTTAATGAAAATCCGTCCAGTGGGAACCCAGTTCTTCCACGCGGATAGCCGGACAGACATGACGAAGCTAACAGACGCTTTTCGCTGTCCCCATCGAGAACTGAACCAGGGCTCCTCGGTTGTGAATACAGTAGCCTATTCACTATACTAACAACGCAATTCCGGCCCCATAATTAATAAATAAAGAGATGGTTTTTTTTTAGCTTCCAAAACACGCCCGTGAACTCCATCTCATCCACCCCTGCCTTGTCAAACTGCCACTTCACTTGGAATGACGCTATAAATAATTAAACTATGGTAAGCATTTAGTAAACACAATACGCACTCACTTCATGATCACGTCAGCCTTGTTACAACGCAGGCAGCTTGGAAGAAGTAACTGCCTCCTCCCACCTTCCAATGCAAAGCGGCACTGCAACGAGCTTGAATAACAACTGCGATTCCGCAAGTTGTGAGGCAACATATTTTGGAATCCATGTAACTATTAAATTATTGTCTCTCACATTCGAGACACGTTAAGGGATAAATTCATTTTTCAGTTGACTTGGAAATTTAACTAATCTTCGTTACACCATCTAACAGGAATAACTTACACAAAAGGATACTGAAACGATATTTGATACATTTTATGCAACGGGCAGCCATATTGATTGGATTAGTATTACGTCATTATAGGTCATTCAATATGCTCACAATACTCTTCGTCCAACAAAAAATGCCGGAAGTACAGCTTCGTATTTACAAATGAGAAAACCCTTGGCGCTACTGTTACCATGTTCATTTTCATTCCATCTACGTAAACAAACAGTGCATTACAACACAAACAGAACCAATAGACAAGCCATTTTACAGATATCCAGGGCATTTTTAAACACAACATATCGCTTCATACACGTGGGGCAGTTTCGCCTGACGTCAAGCAGCACAACCGTCGTCGTTGTTCCCGTGTTAGGTTCCACGCGTTTTAGTTGGGCGAATTAAAGTTATTATTAAATGTTGTACTCACCATATTTAAAGATTGCGTTTGAAATGGTTTACTTCGGCTTGCAGACACCAGCAACATCTAACTAACACGTTCATCATTTCACGCGGAAATTAGAGTGCATATAAAATACACGCTTTGCCAAAGAAATTCGAACAGAGACTGCTGATGAATCATACAGCTCACACACCCCGCAAAGTCTGACAAGCAACATGAGAACGAGCACGAAGGTGGGCTTGGTGTGTTAACACCAGCGACGTGGCGGCTAGTCTCTTAGTAGTTGCGAGTGTTTGAAATTATAGCCTTGTATTTTACTGCTCTAAATTACACATCATCAAACACATTTTGCTCCATGAGTTGATAACTTGGTCCTAGAGACACCCAGGAAGACATAAATTCCTCTGGCAACAGACCACAAACTATTTCACTCACTATAATGAACTTCTTACGAACAGCTTCACCGCAAACAGTAACAACCCGCCGAAGTGCAGCCCGTGCAAACCATATTGAAACGGAAACAAATGAAGTAATCAAATCGCAAACAACTCGCCTTCCCACTGCAGCCATCTACCATTGACCACTGACACCAGACATCCAACCACGTATCGTGTATCGACCAGCTAAAAACTCGTACCCCCTCAACCTTAAATCATTTACAGCAATAATTTCATCAAAACAGACTGCATAAAACTTCATTTCTTACTTCACATAAAAGAAACTATTTCTCGCGGCTTGAGGTTCTCACAGTGTTGATAAAGATGCAAGTCTTCTGTACCGTGTCGACTGGAATTACCGTAGTTTCGGTACTTGGTAATAGTCGACACTGCGAACTCACATGACTTTTCATCTTCACATTGCCTCTCCATAACACAAATACAATGTAAGGGCAAACTAAGAGTTCTTTAATATTTCGTCAGATGGTAGAGATACTGATTGGGCTCGAATCCCAGACCATCCTTCTTCACGAGAAGGAAGCATTTTACAATTTTTGTTTTACCATGCTGACAGCACTGATATCCATATGTGTAGCGGTATCCGTACCCTATTTGAGGAAGGGTCCTCTGACCCCTCTCGGATTTCATCTATTCCTCCCAATCATGACAGTTACGGCATTCCTAACAAGATCCATATTATTCTGAGTGCCACTTACAGGATACCAAATTTCGCATTGCATATCTATTATTTAACCTCTGAACCGCGTCACGTGTGACTTTTTTCGGCTTTATTCTATGTGGACATTTTATTCCCAAAGAAAACTTCGATTAAATTTTAACCAATAATAATTAGGTAATGTTTCCTAAAACTTGGTCAGCCAACGACAGAAGACCCTTTTTCGTTGCCTGACCAGTCACAGAAAACAAAGATTTTTTTTCAAAGATGTCATCCTGTATAACGAAATTATTGGAAGGACAGAGAGGTATGCAAAATTTAGACACCAGAGGAAATGGAGTACAGAAAGAGTGGTCTAAGGATGGTAAAGCAGAAATCAGACAGTGGTCAGACGCTACGGTACGCTGCATTCAGTGTGGAAACCTAGAATGGTAATCACCACGACACACGTTTGAATCAAAAATAAATGCACAGTCCGTCGTAGTGTTTTGTGTAGCGACATTTCTTACAAGACAACGCTGGCCGCAACATCCCATTAGGATCCTAAGAAAATGTCAAATGCTTCGACATCAGAACCAGTCCGTGCACCTTTCAACTTTCAAACCAAGGTGTGGAGGCAGCTATAATCTCTCTCGAAATATGCAGGTCGCGATGCTGACCAGCAGCGGACAGCGACAACACTCGCCACTGTACTTTTAGACTAAAATACGCAAGGGAGGGGGGGGACAGTGCCAGCGCTCTGTAAACTTCATCGGTCTTGCTTCATAATTTTAAAAATGTAACGTTAACCATCGTACGTATTCTAAACTTACGAATCTATGATAAATTCTTAAAACTCGGAAAAGGAAAGGCTGCACTAAACATATTTCCAACGCAACTGTCTTGTACCTCCGTACTTTGTGAGAAATATCTTGACGAAATGAACACCTGGTGGTCTGTGTCCACTGGGTTACGGAATGCTGAGATAGAGCCTATACGTAGCATAGGAAACGATTACTACTCGCCTGATAAGTCAGTCGTCCCACCATATTTGATGCTGCAAAACCTTGGCTGACTATATGAAGCTGTAAAATAACATTCCCTTTCAACTCCGAAGTACAGTGGGCAAATCTCGCAAACTAAATAGAACAAAGCTGTAGCGCAAGTTGAAAAGCTAGCGACCATATTGTTTAGGGAATCAATAACAGGCAAGCACCACCAGGCCTAACGATCTGGCATGCAGTGCGGCGGATTGCCTACTTCGGGTACGCTGTGCTACAATGTTCTGACACCAGGAAAGAAAAAAAAAAAGTCCAGGGCAAATATTCGTTTGCTTGTTTCCTCGGTGACGCACGATGTATGCCAATCAAGCGCACGCCTGCAAAGCGAAGCCTCCAGTCAGCAGCTGTGTTTGTGAATGTTGGACGTGATTACAGGGAGGAAAGTAGCCAAGGCAAAATCAACATGAGTCTGAAATTCAAACTCGGCGATTAGGTTCCTACTTCTTTATTACACCATTCTGGTCATACCAAACACAGGAAATGCAAACTGTCATAATAAGTGTTAATAATCCTGTGTCCAAGCTCCGGCCAATTTACTCATGCACTAAAATGTTATGCCCATTTGGACAACGAATTTTATGGGCTCCACAGTCAGTTTGGACGTTGCGTGGACAAGAATTCGAAACCATGTCGGAAGCTTTTGCTCCTGTGCATTAAGTATGCCAGAGATGTTGGGAGTGAAAGTGTGTATGGAGACAAGGTGAAAATAAAGCCGAAAGGACACCACACAGAAGGACTACTTTCTGGCAGGTAAACAGCGCCAGAGTCTAGGGCTTTTTTAATTACGGTTATTGTGGCATAAGCGGCACCCGGGACAACAGAGACCATCAAAACATTGACCGCTTTTCATAGGGTACGAAAGTTCACTGCCGTGTTCACAAGAACCTGAAATTAGGGAACCTATCCTGAGCCAAAATGAATCCAGTGTCCAGTCAATTTAACAATGATTTCGCTATTCTCCCATCAATCGCTGCAAGTGGTCCTTTGTCCTCAGGTTCTCAAAGCGTAACAGAACAGGCATATGCGGGCTTCGGACCTTGAATTAGAACTTTTTCCTTGTTTATCTGGGTCAGTTTAGAATCAGATAAACTAAGTACCTTGCCCTGCAAGCGAAAAGAGATTACTAGCTTAGTTATGACTCCCATATGACGGGTCTTCGGAAGATATCACATTTGGCATTCGTACTATGCCGACGTCGGATAAAATCGAATACAAATACGTAACAAAGCACTTTACATATGACGCTACATACACGAATCACACTATCTTCAAGTTCACGAAATACGCAAAGAAATCCATTACCCAAAATAGGCAGAAAACAAAAGAAGGTCGCGGTACACAGAAAATATGTTTGTAAGCTATACAGAGATTAGTGCTGTGTAGTGCGTGGAAAGGGGACATTTCACTCTCATCTTCAGTGCTCTACTTGGAAGTATTAATACGTTTAAAAACTAAAGAAAAGGAAACAACGAACGTACCAGAAACGTTATGCTCCGCGGACAATTCATACTACTTACAAGTTATACATGTACAAAATTTCACAACCACATTGCTTCAGACAGACTTAATAGTTTTCTTGCAGGCTGTTCTTCAGAAGCCAAACAGGCGAAATGTCTGACGGTGCTGGTTCAGGAGTATACGGTCGATCCAAATTGCATGAAAGCCTCTGTGGTGCGCTTGTGTGTGGCAAGGAGATGTCATGGAAGAACACTTCTGAAATGTTTCCTGCGGAACGAACCCAACTAGGGAGAGCATTCAGACTTCCCAGTGTTTCAATACAGCTGTCGAGTTCACTGTTTCCCTCCAGACAAGTTCACAGGGACTGCAGCCATTTTTCCTGCTAAACGCAGCACCTTTGATTCTTCTTAGGGGATTGACATGTGGCGCCCTTCCATTAATTGCCGCCTGGATTATGGTTCAAAAAGCTGAACCCAATTTTTATCCATTTCGATTCTTCTCCTCTTTCTGCGTTTGTCAGCGTTGGTGCACCCAAACAGCATTGGCTTTTGAAAGCCCTAGCTTTTCAACAATTGCCATTACTCTGCCTTGATCGAGAGATAGGGTGCAGCATAATCCATCTGCTATGCGATGGTAGTTGCTCATCAAACCAGCGGATGTCAAGCATCACTGAAGGACAAGGGTGACTACTCCGCCATGTCAAGAAGTGCTGTTCCTCCTGCTTTTGGTTCTTCCATCATCCACAGTAGCTTCACCATACACTTATGGACAAATATTCTTGGATACAAGTCGGCTCCTCACTTGTTGCGTTAATCGGTGCACAGCGACCCTTTACCGCACGACGACCATTTGCAAATATCCAAACCCTGCTGCAGAAAACTGCTGTTTTCATGTATCAACTGTACCAGTTTATGGCCTTCCATTTCCTAACAAAGTCGGCAACACGTTTGCAAACAAAGGGCTTGTGCACTACTGTACACATACTTCCACTTGATGTCAACAAAACAATTGTACATTTCCTGCATTGTCACATTTTAGGCCCCAAACATGTAACATCCTACGAGTAAGGGAATATTATAGTATGGCATTACAAGAAACCATGGAGAAAAATCACTGCATACAATCTGAAAGTTCACTCAAAAATATTACTGCAAAAATTACGAGGACATTAAACATTACCACATGATACAGCAGACTAAACTATTTACACATCTTTGCTCAGCAGAAACACACACACCTTAAAGAAACTATAAACACAACCTGAATCTTGTTATTAAGGGAAAACTGCCTAGTTCTACAACAATTATGACTTCATATGAGTAAGACCTGAAGCAGCGAGCTCATGCGGGTATCACAGGGAGCTATGATGGAACAGCAGTACCAATTGTACCACAAACCGTCCAGAAATTCAAGGGCAAGGGCCAGGTTCAGCCAGGATATATATAGCATTCAGTACTGTTATGGGGCAATAACGCCTTCCACTCTCATACTTCCATAAAACTTGGCACCTCAATCCTACAGTGCATCACCAGCATGTACTGATGACACAGGGAGTAGTTCAAATGCATACGTTACTCAAAAATTAGTGTTAAGTGCATGGACAGAACAGAAGTATACATGTACATTGCAACAGCTGCATGATATGTACTGAAGAATGTTTAATGGATGTTTTTTTCCTTCTTTGACTTCCCTCACGATAGATGCCAATTCTTTTCTCTCCAACGTTCTTGTTTGCCATGTTTAAGGGATATAAACCATCAGAATTGATAACAGGAATTACTGGTATCTCATATTTTAAACAGTTGTGTATCTGTGGGCACTTCCAACACTGCAGGCTTCTGCATGACTTTCCAAAGTTTTATAAAAAGCAATAATTCATGAACATTTATAACACAGCATCACTCATTATTAGCATACAGTCAGGGTAGGTATCTGATTTCATGCTGTCATGGTTATGTTCCAAACAAGAAACCCATCTGGCAAGAGGGTGCCAATGTTTTTGTTAACATACTATCTCAACCCTCTGAAACACTGGTACCCACACGCAGTGTGCTTCAGTGTCTTAACCTACTAGATCACAGCACAGACGGACATATGAAATTTATGCTGGGACAGATGAAATGCACAGCAAAAGCTGCTTCAGCCAAACCTTCAGAAAGTGGCCCCAACCAATATGCAGAATTAGGAATAATAAAAACATGTTTCATAAAACTACACTCTGGATTCAGACACCACCTTCTTCTAGCCTCATTAATTTTCTGAACCTGGAACTGATTTTAATAGTCTACAATCAAAGTGCATGTGCTAATGAATACCAAGTCAGCAACCCAAAATGTAGGAAGGTGACAGAGCACCGACAAAAAACAGAAGATATGACTGGGAGCTCAAAACTTTTTCTTCTTCTTCTTCCTTAGACAACTCCACACTATCTGGGTCGTTAAACCAACTCCTGCCATGTGCATACCTAGCCACAACTCCTCAGTATCAATCTAACCCGTTGATCTCTTTCTAGCATTCCTCTTTTATTTCACTTCCAAAATCCTCTATGGGATGTCATCAACTCTTGTCTACCCCTTCACTCGGACTTCCAACCATACGACCAATTTTCATGACAAGCGGTATGAATGTTATATCATCACAAGCCATCCAAGTATTATACATTTCAATTCCCTACAGCTGGTAACAATGATGCATGTTCTAAAGCAGACAATACTAGCACCACTTGGTATGTAGCTGTGAAATGACTGAAACAGAACCTTGTAAATCATGAAACTATTGTGTCAATAAATTTCTTGGAAATGTAAAACAAAATTGCGGTTGTATGGAGTGTATAACGGCAGTAAGTTATGAATCACTGGAGTTATGCATACGGATTGGCAATGTAGACAAATCATAGAAGTAAATACAAAAAACCAGACATACTAAGTAACAACAGCT
>Ga0123352_10018401_pt1 | contig 11136 bp, 2 predicted proteins | sample TergutLab28metaG_FD_89700 | JGI IMG/M metagenome (GOLD analysis project Ga0123352, IMG submission 89700) | Labiotermes labralis P1 segment gut microbial communities from Petit-Saut dam, French Guiana - Lab288 P1 | ecosystem: Host-associated > Arthropoda: Insects > Digestive system > Gut ... | reverse complement strand
ATCCAACTAGATGCACTAATTTCTCAAATTTATTTTTGGAATAAAACTCTACATGTTTCGGACAGTTCCTCTGTCCATCATCAGGAGTTTTTCACTGTACACACAGCTATGGTATATGTCATACAGGATCAGGACGGAACTGGTTCCGTACTGATCCTGCTCGCAAGCCGTCAGCAAACCTGTATGACATATACCATTGCTGTGTTTACAGTGAAAAACTCCTGATGATGGACAGAGGAACTGTCCGAAACACGTAGAGTTTTATTCCAAAAATAAATTTGAGAAATTATTGCATCTAGTTGGTTTCATTATAAGAATTTATCGCGATGCACGGTCCTCTGAATGTCAAATTCATCTTCAATATACTGGGATTAGGGTCACCCCCTCCCCTCCCCGTTTTTTGCACAATATATGATAAAAAGCAAAGTCTGAAACACAACGATGCAGGCAACAAGTGCTGCTCTTATTATACCAACCATTGCACATATATAAAATTTACACATTAAAACATTAAAAATGCTGCGACATGTTTCGGTACAACGAAATTAATCCGTGACTATTTCTAGTGTGACTTTAGCAAGGAATATATAGCTCCCTGATGATGGTCTTAGGACCGTAACATGTCGGAGCGTTTTTAATGTTTTAATGTGTAAATTTTATAAATTTTATATATGTGCAGTGGTTGGTGTAATAATTGAGTTTCTCGACAACATGCACGGTGTAATAATAAAAACAGTGACACATATTGAAAGAAGAAAATATGCTTGCTGTATGCTTCTATATACTGCTGGTAGTTTCCACTTTGAATAACACTTCTAAGAATAAGTTTGCAGCTAGCTATATAAGTTAGAATAGCATTTACCAAGATATTTATAAAATGTGTCAAGTGAATAAAGATTAAATTGGAAAAAAAACTCCATGGTACAAGGCTTTACTTAAACAGCACACAAATTTAAGTGGACATACCGTGCGCTGTATCATCCGTTCCATAAAACTCATCCACTGAGCCCTGTTATGATTTGCCTTCGGTCTTACATCTTATCATCACGCCATTTATTTTCATGTCATCTTCCCAACTGTAATGTTAACACACAAACTGCGTGCAGAAAATATGCGTGTGCGTGTAACTATTACATACTCCCACTCTAAACACGAAGGCAACACGACGCATTTATACCAAACGTCGCAGAAGTAATAAGGTTATGTTAAAAACATGAAACTTTGTAATTAAAAATCACGTACGTAATTAAAGAATTTTAAAAAAGAACAAGACAGGTATTGTATGTACAAACATTTAATTAAGGCGCGTTAGCGTGACCACTGTTACCGTGGAAACGCAATTGGTATTACATATTTTAAGTGTGTGTTTATAGCCGTAGTTATCCTGCATGGAAGGCGCATGCACCTTATAATATTGTCGCCTGTGTCCTGCCTGGCTCTATCATATTTTTCACATTAACTAATAAACCGCAATATTTTCGAAAAAAAAAAGCTAACGAATATAAAATGTGTGTTTTGATTTTCTCTGCGCCTTTTATCTGACAAAGTTCTCATTAAAAGAACAGTAGATCAAAAAAGATAAATCAGTCCCATTACAGGCCCGAGGTGCCCAGAGAGTTCCAAGAAGTTAAGGTTCGCAGAATACGTGACAACGGCCCAGGATGGTGGTAAGGTTTTCAGCCTCACGCACCAGCCGCTCTCACCCCCAGGAAATACTCCTGGTACTCATTTCTGTTAGAGGCTGAGTCGACCCCAGGGCCATAGTGCGATCGGAAGTATTATGTCGATAAAAAATTCCAATGACACAAGCTGGGATTGAACCAGCGACATTCCGATTTGTAGCACAGCACCTTAACCACAACAGTACATCGAGATATCATAAATGTGCATATGTCATCATGTAAAGTAACCGAAAATATTGTCAGACTCAAAGAAACTTGAATTTTCTCGAGAGACTTTCGAAAAATATTCAAATACAAAATTTCATAAAAATCCGTCCCGTGGGAGCCGAGTTGTTCCACGCGGACAGACGGATAGACAGAGAAACACGATGGATATTCGCTTTTCGCAATTTTGCGAACACGCCAAAAAACAGATTAAATATAAGTGCTTGTAGGTACCGCTTGGTGAAGCATAGGACACTTTTGAATTTTATAGTTTTATGATGACGACGACGACGATGATGATGATGATAAGATAATCATATTGTGAAATCAACAACTGCAGATCAACAGATGCTTCCTTAACAAATAACCCACAGATCAAAATTCGTGACAATGAAAAAGGAGCACGTACATTAATAGATGTTGCAAATTCAGGAGACAGACATGAGACCAAAAAGGAAGCCTGAAAGCCTGCAAAATAAAAATAACTTACACTAGAAATACATCATATGTGGGTTGTAAAGACGAAACCGAAACCGGTAATAACAAGGGCAATTGGAAGCATTTAAAAAATTATTCAGAAAAAACCTGAACAAAATACCTGGAAAGCAGGACATCCAAGAACTACAGAAAACAGCCACATTCGGCACTGCGTGCTTACTTCGGAAAATACTGATGTAAAGGTACAAAACATTCAACATGGGAAGTAACATTACATGTGCCATAAATTGCATAAACAGAAAGCTGCAACAATATGTACCCCAGAAACATGGTTTGTTTCAGGCATGTAACTGTAAATACCTTGCATGGAGGTGATAACAAAATAATAATAATAATAATGTAATCATAAAAATAATTAAATAAAGGAACAATTACAGGAAGTGGGTTGGGTAGCTCAATCGGTATAGCGACTGAGCTACGGGCTGGACGGTCCGGGATCGAATCCCGGTGGGGACGAGATTTTCCGCCCGTCCAGACCGGCCCTGGGGCCCACCCACCCTCCTGTAAAATGGGTACCCGGTCTTTTCCGGGGTAGAGGCGGCCTGGGCGTGGGGCTGACCCCCCACCCCCATCTGGTGCCGAAGGTCCTAGAAAAGAGTAGAACTCTACCTGTACTCACCCTAAGGGCCTGCGTGGCTTATGAAAAGGGTAAAAACCTACCTACAATTAGAGGAAGACGATATGAAGCAAATAATAGATCTGAGACTGTTGAAGCCTACCTGTACACCATTTGGAGGCTGTGCACCCCTGGCTCCTGTAACAAATACGTATAACGCAATACATCAATAATAATAATAATAATAGTAATTTACGGCAGAGACAGAAACAGACAAATGTGTGACAAGAAAAGTGTCTTGCTGGGAACAGCTGGAACAACCACAACACAACAGTAATGAGGATATCAAGCTATTTAATTTTGTTCTAAAAACTGGAAAATCAAAACACACAAGCCGCTTTTCTGCAGTTACGTTATCCTGCGAAGAAAGATTTTACACTTTATAATGTTCTGTATTCAAATTCCCTGTTTTTGCACTTTATGACACAATTAAGACCACTACTGAATAAAAGCTCACATGATCTAATTAAATTATTATTGAGAATATTTTTTTTCCCCATAGCGCAACAGCCCCTAGTGGCCAGAGTCTCCTCATTATCGAGCCTTCACGATCACACTCGGACACACCACAGTAGGTAGGACTCCTCTGGACGAGTGATCAGCCCGTCGCAGAGACCTCTACCTGACAACCGCGAAGTCACAGAGATCGGGTGGTAGTATTAATAAAGAACTTAAAGATCTTGTATATAAAAAAATTGTAAAAAAATATGGCGATTAAATGTTCGTTTATTTTGCTTAGTTTACAATGACAATAACAAAAACCTCTACAATTTAAAAGAAATCTGTTACAGAACAGACATTTTTCCTTACTGTGGTTGTGACATTCCCGAAGTGTGGAGTACTGTTCCCATTCTAATGAAATGGTCTATCAGTACATTCTAACTGAATGGTAGGGACAGATGAAAGAAAACTATTTCTATTTCTTTGTGTAAATGACGGGAAAATGAAATCCGTGCTGTAGAAAGAGACGGGAAAACATACATTTTCTCTCTTGTGGAATTCTACAGCAGCAGCAGCATCTGTGTATTATGCGCGACACAAAAGAGCACTGATGTGTTGTAACACAGACGGCTTGGTGCTGCGGTCACAGAAAACAAAAGGCGCCTGGCTCGAGGCAACAACTGAAGGTACAATGAAAAGAAGATATAATCACGGGATGAAGAGACGGTAAACAAAGAAAACTGTAGTAGTTTCGGTGGCATTAAATAGTTAACTGTATGGTATATATATATATATGATTATTTCAAACAATACCAATACTTAAAATATATAATTTTGATACACTGGGTTTCCGTAAGCTTCAAAAACTAAGAACAACAACATTAATTATATCAAAAACCATGAAAAAGTAGAGAGACTAACACACTACAGGCATCAAACAAAGGACTACGATAACATATTAATCGACATAAACAAATAAGTGGTGTCTTCTTAGTAACTGACCAATTTAATGCACAAATTCTTGTTTTTATAATAAGCTTTTGTATTCCTCTACATGTTTCGAGCACTATTGTGCTCGAAACATGTAGAGGAATACAAAAAACTTATTATAAAAACAAGAATTTGTGCATTAAATTGGTCAGTTACTAAGATTATACTGAGATGTAAGGTCAACAAAACATCAAAATAAGTAGTAGTTATAAGATATAATACACAAGGAGAGTATTGACAAGACAGGCTATGTAGGTATATCGTAACACTGAGGCGCGTACATGCTACCATTGTTGCAACAGAAAAGAAAGAAGTATTGAATATTCTGAGTGTGTGTCTGTAGCCTGAGGTACCCAGCATGCAATGGGTATGAGCCATATTGTCGTCTGTGGTTGCTCCGGCTCTACGGCATTTTTCCACATTATCTCATAAACGGCACGAACCAGAAGGTCGCGGGTTCGATGGGGTCATTGGTATTTTTCATTCACTTAATACCTCCGGCCACACTAGGGCCCTGGGTTCGACTAAGTCTCTGACAGAAATAAGTAGCAGGCGTGTATTCTTGAAGTGTAACGGTGGACGTGCGTAGGGCTGACAAACTTACCACCTTCATGTGCCGAATGTCTAGAATTTCTGGGAGTCCCAAACTTCTAGAGCCCCAAGGGCCGGCCCAGGCCTGTAATGGGATAGCTTTAGCTCTGTCCCCATGCAACAAGTTATTCTGATAGTCACAAAAACGTACACGAAGTGGCAGTAACTACTGAAAAAAAAATCTGTCGTAACCAAGCAGTCCAGATGTGCCTACGCTTTGGGCGGTATTTTAGCCTCGAACTTTGCCGGTAAAAACGTGGCTTCATTGATTATTCCATTAAGTTGTTTGTAAAGAACTTCGCAAGTGTGATATCTTAGCATTCTTCAGTGGCTATACGTATAAGAGTGGTTAAGTTGAAACGGTTATGTGTGACACTAATTGCTAAGCATAGGAATTTTCTAATTTTACTTTTGAAATTTCAAAAAGCTTTATACTAGTACAGTAACTTTCCTGTGACTTGTTAAATAATGGTCATGTTGAAATGGCGCAATGACAAAGCAGTACCGAAACACGCAGCGTTACATGTGTATATCCTGATACATAACGTCGTAAAGTGACCGAAATAGGTAGTGAGAATTGAAGAACTACAACATGAAGCACAAAGTTTTGGTTCACATGAAAGCGAACTATTTTAAAACGTAAGATTGTATTTGCTGCTCGTATGCATGCATTCACAGACGGTAGAAAATATCTTTTAATACAGCGATGACTAACGAAGTATAAGCTGTTGTCCATGGACGCTATTAACGCCTATGTATTAGCTACACCCACACACGGACAGGGCGCTACACCTAAAGGTCACGAACGCGCACAATTTCACAGTGCAAAATGAGATCAGCCTGAGCAAATTTCTTCACGCCTTCCTGTGTGGAAACAGCATACGTCATCGACACATGAAGTAATGACAGTTCCAGAGCAGAAACTCATATCTGTTAACACGAGATGGTCACCATTAAATAAGGCGCAGATCTCCCTGCTGTCAGTCTTCAAAGTAATTTATATACAACCGTATGTCAAATATCGTCTGTGCGATCTAGCAGCTAACGCCTAAATATCACTGGCGGCTTGAATCATTCCAATGGGGGCTTGTAACTGGGATGCTAAATCATATTTCTTTGAACAATTTCAATTCCCTAAAGAAAGGTTTCTCATACTTTCTCCCTGGCGTACCATTTAATAGACCTTAACAGTTTCAATGTACCACTAATATTTCTTTTTCCAAACAAAAAGCTGAATTTGAAAAGATCGGCTGACAGCGGGAATGAGTTATATAATGTCAATTGCATATTAGCAATTATACGTGGTATTTGTTTTATTTATTTTCTAAAAATGTTAAAATTTTTTACATTTCAATTTTTGTTACGACTTTTTACCATTATAAGTATACTTACCAAAATTTGGGAAACCATGCCGCAAAGTATGGCGTTTACTACCTACTTTAACATTTAAAACGTTTCATTTTGCCAACACAGTGAATCCGCGTGTTTCGCATAATTATCAGAACAAAGAGAGAATATGTATGGAAAAAGCATTAATTTACTGATCTTCCCAAGAGACACTCACTGTCTTTGTTCTGAAGCAAGGACTGGATTGTTATATACTGTTTAGATGAAGCCTGTTATTCGGGCAGACAAAGCATTACACAACTTAAATTCTGCACAAGTCAACATGCAAATATATTGGTACATGAACATCAGCAGAGGTACAGGAAGAAGAGACACGTCATGTCCATAGAATTTTAAAGAAATCTAAATCGTAAAATATTCTATATATAAAAATGTGTCTTGTGTGTCTACATGTTTCTTTATTTAAACATTACGTGCTCTATATTTTATGTTATACATGTTCTGTGCCAGAGTCGAAGACACACAAATTGTGCAACATTGTGCAACTGGTTGATAGTAAATTTGTATGTATGAAGTGACGTATTTAACTTAAAAATAAGATGCCGTTCATCGTTCCTGTTTTTACTTCCTTCATTTCCAACAATCCTTATAGCTGTCGCGGCCCCCAATCTTAAGTTAACGGGTTAATCTCGTGCCCCGTGCACATGACGACAAGGCTATCATACCACAACAATGGTAACAGAAATGTTAAGTGAAGATTCGAGTTTCTTCAACGAGTGAATGAGTTTTCAAACCATTAAATACCGGACTCGGTGCACTGTACGGACCTATAATACTTTATACGTTACCGGCCTCCGTCCACCGTATGGTTGTGAGCGCATTTAAGGGTATTATTAATTTAAATCCCAACGTAATTTATGGATTAAGGGCGACAAATGATAGAATGATCACTAACGATGAATTGGAAACAATGCAGGACGTAACTATTATAGTGTTTATGAAGATGCCGTATGTTGTCCAATTATTACGGCTGGTTGGACTCAGAATATTCACGACAAACATGAGTCAGGACAAACAAATGTGTCTAGTCCAGATTCGAAAACGGTAAATCTGGAATGTAAAACACAAATGCCACTTACTGTGTAGAGATACTAGATGTGAAACAAAATTTAGACCGCTTGGAGAAAAGTTTTGTAATGTTATTCTTTTCTTCAGTTGGTACGTAACAATACTAACGTTAATTGTATGGAGATGGCAGAACTGAGCGATATAGACATACATTCACTCCTATTGCGTTTACTAAAGTAATCGTTAAGCCTATATTGTATAATAATTAGTATTCAATAACATTATAGACCAATTTTCTTACCCATTCATTACGAACAAACCTGAAAAAACGAAACACGGCTCACTGATGAACTTGTTGAGTATCAAGCTCAATTGGTTTACAGATTTGTAAAGCAGTAGATACAGTTGCCTCTGTACGCACCACGATGGCATAGAGGGGGAGTGAAGTACAGCTACAAATATTCTTAGACTTGGTACCAGATACAGGCAAGTTGTAAGCCTCAAGGCCTGCCCGCTTTACCCCAGCGGAAAGAGCTCCCGATGTCCACTGAACAGAAGGCTTAGTGGGCCTCAGCAGGTCTGCATATTTTGAGGAAGAGAAAGATCTCTTACCCCTGCCAGGATTGTGCCTTAATAAGTTTCTAGGTTTAATCAAGGTCCCCATTCAAGAGATCTGAATGATTTATTTTGAATTACACTCACAGGAGCAAATTGTGCAATACTCTTTCCTTACATTTGCAATGAAACGAGAGTAACCCCCCTTTACATGTATTCCTCAGTACTGAAACCGTTTTGCGACTTCCAAAGGTGTTCTTCGAAAAGCTATTACGTATTCTCATGTCTGCTCTCTCCGTCTCAATCTTGTTAAGACTCGCACATTAGTAACAGCGACAAGCAAAATTTCCCGGTTACAAAGAATATCCTGGCAACTCCAGTCCTGTGTTGGACAAATTAGGAATTTCACAGCTGCATTGTGGGGCAACATATTTCATATAAGACGCCGTTCTCAGTGGCCGCCCAGTCTAAGACGTGGGTCTGCGGCCGCTCGCTTGCTGGGATTGTGGGTTCGAATCTTGCAGGAAGAATGGAAGTCTGTCTCTTGTGAATGTTGTGTGTGTGTCAGGTAGAGGTTTATGCGTTGGGCTGATCGCTCGACCAGGGGAATCCTACCGAGTATGGTTTGTTTGATTGTGGTCGTGAAGCCTCGATACCGAGGAAGCCCTGGCCCACTAAGGGCTGTTGCTTCATGGGAAAATTTCACACAGAAAGGTTTAAAAGTCTGTAATGATTCAAATTAATAGCTGTTGTTCCATAAACATTTATTATTCCGTCTCATTATCAGCTGGCCGTCGTTTGATCGGCGAATTTCGCCTCTTATCACAGAAATCGATTATGTTAGAATCCGTTTACCCCCAAAACGGAGAGTATCAGGAACAAGAACATAACTAACAAAATTTTAAACAATAGGGCTTAAAAATATCTAAAATAATTAACACTGGAATGAACGAAGCAGCTGGGAAATTTTATGGTTTATACGGAACTATAGTCCCTAGTATTATCAAGATAATACACCTTGGAAAGCAATGAAAGACTGGGAATATGTCTCGCTTATGGCAGGGGTAGGTTGGAAAAAGCCACTTGGGTGGAAGATGGGGCTTACACTTAGGTACACACCTTACGAAGATCGGAAGTGAGTGATAATGAATCAGAATCATGAAATAACACTATTACAAGTATGTCAATTAATTAATTAATTAATAACATGCATTCCATTTGCTTCGACGATGGAGATACGTTTCGGCCTACTACCAAGATACTTATATTATATGTATATATATTTATATATATCTATACTTCTGCTGTTAAAGAAGATATTTGTATCCTCTATTATCAGTTGGTCTGTCTCTTTGACAATGATCTGTCCCTAAGACAAAGGCGTTTCAATCCAGCTGTATAAAAGGTAACTTGAGATGTGCAGCGGGCCTCGACCAAAAACTGACTAATAACAGTTCTCTGTTAGAACATTTTAAAATTTTTGCTTCAATACGCAGGCAGTCTGAATCTCTCGGCGTTGACACAATCAATACAACGACACGAAATTCGTTACACCAATGTTGATATCTGCGATTGATTTTGAAGTTCATCCGGCAGGCATCGATGTTTCGATGTACTGTGCCTTAATGAGGACAGTGCTGCAGTGCCAGATAAAGAAGATAACATTAGCACTGCGAAATATCAATTTCATTATTTTGTACTATGACCAACAAATGCACAATTATTTCACAAATTATCCCACTTCTCCTACATGTTTCGACACTACCGTGTCTTCTTCAGGGAGCTCGTAATCAACAACTTGCCAAGTTACACAAGTATTTCAAATGCAGCTGTTGGTAAAACAATTTACAATTAAGATGTTTCACACGAGTTTTATGCAAGTTCTCATATTAAGTAGGATATCACCTTTTATAGGCCACGCAGGCCCTTATGGTGAGTAGAGGTATAGCTCTACGCTTTTCTAGGACCTTCGGCACTAGATGGGGTGAAGGGTCAGCCCCACACCCCGGCCGCCTCAACCCCCGGGAAAGACACGGTACCCATTGTACATGAGTCTGGGTTGGCCCCAGGGCCTGTCTGGACGGGCGGATAATCTCGTCCCCACCGGGATTCGATCCCGGACCGTCCAGCCCGTAGTCAGTCACTACACTGACTGAGCTACCCGGCACACAAAGTTCTCATATTATAGTCGTTTAAATCTCAGTATTATAAAATTTTTAAATAGGGCAATTTTATTGTTCTAAAGATTTAATAATATAGAGATTTCAACGACTATAATATGAGAACTTGTATACAAGCTACGTGAAACATATCAATTGTATTACCAACAACTGCATTTGAAATACTTGTGTAAATTGGCAAGGTATTGATACTCCTAGAATCATAACCCTTCTTCAGACGCTAAGGATCACACGGCTGCTCAAGTAATTTTAGTTCTTTATGTACTCAATTTTGAATTGTCCACTGCAGTAAAATATATTCAACTACACATCATAGATGAGAAAAAAATTTGTTTAGAACATAGAAACACATTTTGTGATTCGATTCTTTTAAATGATTGCACTCCTTCTGACGTAAAGTGGATATTTTGTACGTACTGACAGACATTACTGGAAACTCGACAAACTAGAAAACGTAGTTCTTAAAGAATATGTTGAAAAATGCATGGAAGTAATAAATGACTACAGTAAGAAAAAAATGGTTTTCCTTCCAAGTCATAAACACCTTAGAGCCAAGCGGTCTGTGGAACATTTACTGAGAGAGAGAAAGACCACAAATCTATAAAAAAAATCTGATAGATAAAAAGTTTCCGAGGTTATCTAAAATTCGTGTAGTGATACACTGTTGATAGTTCTATCGTGAACTAAAGAAACTGTAATTCTTTGTCTTTGCGTTATCGTACAGTTCGCAGGTGAAACATCAGCAAAGGCAGAAATAAGTGGCACCTTGAAGGAAGAAGAATACTAGAAAGAGCCATAGAGTTTTCAATAATAGCTTATTGAGTGTACATGCATTTAATTTTACAATATAATATAATATAATATAATATAATATAATATAATATAATATAATATAATATAATATAATATAATATAATATAATATAATATAATATAATATAATATAATATAATATAATATAATAT
>Ga0123352_10018400_pt1 | contig 11136 bp, 6 predicted proteins | sample TergutLab28metaG_FD_89700 | JGI IMG/M metagenome (GOLD analysis project Ga0123352, IMG submission 89700) | Labiotermes labralis P1 segment gut microbial communities from Petit-Saut dam, French Guiana - Lab288 P1 | ecosystem: Host-associated > Arthropoda: Insects > Digestive system > Gut ... | reverse complement strand
TATTTTTTTTTTTTTTTTCTATTTTTTAATGTTGTTATTTTGTGATTGATTTAGTGAGGTTGGGGTGTTGATTGGTGTTTTAAATAAAAAAAAGAGGTGGTTTTGTGGGGTGCTTTTTTTTTTTTTTTTTAAAAAAGTGTGTTTGGTAGAGGAGCAGTGTGTGAGAGCACATATTTAAACTTCAGTCTAGATAAGCCAGATAGCGATTTTCCAGCCACAAATGGACATAACTGCGTCGTCATTAGGAAGCTGTTGAATGTCAAATGAAATTACCTCTCGGTGCATTATCATTCGACTTGTTGGCGAATTTTCTTTCGAGGAGAACCCACGTTAAAGATCGTACGATACTTAGACATGTGTTCTTGGCAGGAAATTACTTTTGATTATTGCTGTCTCGAGCAGTCACATGAATTGTGATTTACAGTGTTACATATCGAGGTCTGTTTGCATTGGGATGCTCCTTTTGGTGGACACAGTAATGTAATACAAACACATTGTTTGGGAGAGCTGGTAAGTATAATTTTGTTTTCATGCCTATTACAAGAATGAGTGTAACTATTTTAACAAGTGAAAGTTCTTATAGTTGTGGGAAACCAGTAGGAACCTGTTTACATCGTGTAAGGAACTGCCGTGTAAGTTGTTAAAGACGCTGTTGGAGGGTGCTAATGAGAATAATTACTGCACTTGGAAGTGCCTAAAAATTTGAGAGGAAAGAAGATTGAATTTATTGTTCCTGTGTTGTTCAGCTTAGAGAACCGGTCCAAATTTCGTGGATGTATTTTATAAGTAGATGAGCTGTGAAATTGTGTGTAAGAAATTAGATTTAATGGAATTCTGCTAACATGGTCTTGGAATTCACATTTTTGATACTTTATTGGAATTCACGTCTATGATATGGATGTTTACCTTTTGGTAAATTACCCATAACCCACCATACCTGAAGGTGCTCGTAGGACAGGTTTTGATTAGGCGATCTCCTGAATAACCTCTGTGTTTATTAGTGCAAGAGGCTTATAATTGCGGATGGTATTGCATGCTGTAAACTGTTCATGGTCTGTCTGTTTCACACATTTTTCATCAATTGTAGTTTATGGAAGTGCGAGGTGTGGCTGTGAAGTTTCCATCACGACTATCTCATAGTGCTTAATGAGCTGGAATGTTGTAATGGAGGAATCAGTTACTGGATGAATATTCAGAACATTACATACCCACAACTTTTTGTAGCCTCAAGTATTTCTACGTAATAACCCTCATTGACTGGTGTGATTTAAACAAACCTCAACAGCATTTCCATTCGATTTGTATTTTTTGGATGACTGCTATCTCTTAGTGTCTTCTCACATTTTCTCGACTGTCTTAGAACCATGTATCCACTGTGCAGCACATGATTTTTTTTTCGCAGCTACTGTGCGAAGTTCTTCAGAGAGCATACTGGGCTCTTTCCTAATATAACATGCCATGTAATGCAGGTTCTTGTGATTTTTTATCATTTGCTTTTTGATGAGGTTACACACCTAATTTGAACCATTGTTGATGCATCTGTTACTACACTGTTGAAAGCCCAGCCAGCGCTAGTTGAAACATGCACTGGCAAGATACTTGCGTGATGAAATCTGATGTACTGTGGTAAGGGGGCATGATAAAATCATTTCAGGAATTCAATAGCCACACCTTGTCCAAGAATTTTAAATGTATGTGCTGTTATGTAGGTACTGTATATTATGAGGTGGGTGGTTCTTGCAGTAGTGTTGCTAAAAATTTAAGTTTTTTAATGTTATGATAGGCTAAAACATCTATTAATGCGTAACTCATGACGATGATGATGATGAAGTGATATGTTGTTGAGTGACTAGTTAAATGCCTCTCCATATTTTAGTGACAGGATTCTACATAGTGGAGCCAACACACAGTGTGACATCTCAGATGCCACTTTATCATGTATAGCATAATAACCTAATTTTCAGGTAATGTGGTGGTGTCACCACATAGTTTGAGCAACTTGGAATTTGTTTTACATTTTATGATGGTGTTTTTATGTGCTCACTGTCGCCAAGATTCTGATCATATGCTGAGTTAGTTGAAGTTTCGTTTCATACCACTGATGCAACTGAAATGGATCGTCACTGCATATTGTCTGCGCTCTTAACACATCTTGACGAGTGTTACATTTTTAGAGTACACAGTTTCTAGCCTGCCACCCTGAATCTCACACTTATGTAGATGCAGCAATGTAATTAGATTGGAGTCTCCATGGGCGACATGCAGCACAGCTGTTTGTCATATTCCTAATTACAGAATGTTGCATGGACCATGGTGTAGATTTTTTGATTTACTGAAATTTTAAGAAGTGTTTTTTTTTTTTTTTAAATGTAGTGGGGCATAATGGCTGACAGTGCATCTGATTTGAAAAGTACAGTATACATCAGCAGAGGCAACAGTGATGTAAAGTTTAAAATTCATTATCTGCTACATAGTATTTTAGTTCTGTTGTCAAAAGTTTGAAATATCCTGAATCGTGTAATTAACCTGTTCGTTGTTTAAAATGGCATGGTCCTCTATAATTTTCAAACTTCTTTCTTTGGTCCATGTGCAGCTTGAGTTTGAGACCACTGAACTGGACATTATGAAATAAATGAACTTGCACACAGCCGTGGTGTAGAAGGAAGACAGACATAGTTTTGAGAGCTCGTGTTTTGGAAGTATGTTGAACAACAACATGAGTATTTATTGTGCGCATGTGCGAAGTGTTGTAACGAACTTTGTTAGGGAAATGCATTAGAAGTGCTGTTGAGAATTCTGAGGAATGGGTGTGGGCCTAATAACTAGTTAGTATTTGCTAAAGGGTTGTGGGCTGTCTAGGTGGTTGACAGATAACATTTCTTGCAGTAAAGTGCATTCGTGAACCAGTTTCCTCACTCATTTTATTGTACACAGGACAGATATTGCCATGGTATGTTATTACACATTGAATAAACATTTGTAGAGGCATTCACTTACATTGTTACGTCAACCGCATTGCTACTGTGTTGGAGGATTCAACTTGCTGTACAAAAGGTTTTAAATATTTTTTAGCACTATAGCTGTTGATACCACTGCAGCTTTTATCTCAATAATGGGTTCGTGATAGAGATTCCATTAGACTGTACACATCTGGGTATAACTTAGCATACACAGGATACCCGGCTGAAAATAGAACCCGCATGTAGAATCTACAGACCTGTTCATACAGTGTAAGTTATAACTTAACTGCATGTTGGAGCTTATGTTGGAAATGCCCACCTTCACTCTTCAGGCATGCCTGATGCCTGGTGAATGAATTATGGATAATTGGATTTCTTGTCCAGGAATTGCCAGTCCTGAGCACTCAGTTTCTTTAAGCCTGTCCTGTGTGTCTGTGGATTGCTTTTTTATTCATTGTCTTTCAAACTTCCACACATTACAATAGTTAAGTGGCATCAGATTGGTTAATGAGAAGGCCAGAAATGATAACTTGTTGTTTTCTCGCAAAAATAGGTGGCAATTGATTTTTGGTTGTATGGTCAGTTGCATCATCTTGCTGGAAAGTTCAGTGTTTCTTTCCTTTACTTATTTATTACATTTTCAAAAAAATTATGCAGGATTTTGTCCAATGTATGTCTGTTTTTGAATTTATTGTGTCCTGACTTGGTGCACAACACCCCAACTGTAGTGACGTGTAGTGGCCACCCTGTGTGTTAGACTGGGATTTTATGCTGACTAATATGTTATTTTGAGTATTTACATGCATGTTTTTTAAGTGAGTCAGTGCCCCATCTGTAAAAAAGGTTAGTGAAGGACTGATGTCACCATTATACAGTGCATCACAGAAACAGTTACAAAAATGTATCCTCGCAATAGAGTCTGCATCCTGGAGTTTTTTCACAACTGTAAATGTGTGTGGTTTTGAATGAAGTAATTTTGTGGCTGTATGTACCCATGACTGACATGCTGGTTTCTTGTGATAACCATCTTGAACAGTTCTGTGGAAATGGTTATCTTCATTCCACCAGTGCTCCATAGTCATTTGTCTGGTGGACAAAAGTGGCTCTGGGACAGGTTATCTTTGAATGCACTTTTGTTGTGTCATCATGTTACCAACACACCTTGCAAATTCATACATATACCAGTGTTACTATATGAGCTTTTGATAGCAACATTAAGTGATGTAGCAAATGTTAACCATACCGAGTTAATGCATTCCCAGCATAAAGTGTGTAACATAAATTCACAAAGGAGAAAGTGTGGCAATTTCAGGGTGTGTGCTTATTGGGTGTCATGAAAGCTGGCATAGTGGGAGAAAGAAGTTAGTCACCACAGATCTTTTGCATCAGTATGACGCTGGAGGTGAGGGCTACCTGTCACAGATTGTCATGGGGAAGAAACCTCGGTCCATCATTTTGAACCTGAATCTAAGCGGTGGTTGATGGCATGGTGCCACATGGTATCCCAAAGGATGAATAACTACAGGAGTATTTTGTCAGCTGGAAATCATGGGTACAGTTTTTGGGATGAGAAAGATTTTCTTCTCAAGAATTTGTTGCTTGGGCGAAACTGAATTCTTACCGCAATTTTGAAAGAGTAAGAAGTCTTGAGTGCCTGCATTTGTTGATTTTGTTGCTGTAGGGGGAAACAGTGAACTCTGACCACCATATTAAAACACTAAGAATCTTGATTACTTGCATTTATCAGGTTTAATGCTGTAGGAGGAACACACTGAATGCTGACCATCATATTGAAACACTAAGAAGTTTCTGGTGCTTGCATTCATTGTGTTTGTTGCTGAAGAAAATGTCTGAAGCGTTGCTCTTCTGTGACAACGCTAGACCATACAAAAGTGTGTGCATCATGGAGGCCATACAGGTTTTTGATGGATAGCGTTGCTGCAGCCAGACCTCACATCACCTGTTTGGTCCTTTGAAAAAAGAAGCCTGTGAGGACACCATTACTCCATTGACAGGACACAGAAGAACACTATGCCAGTGACTGCAGACCAGAGACAGCAGCTTGTACTGGCTGGAAGTATGTGCTGCTGTTCAAGTGTGGAAAAAGACTATTGACAAAGATGGAGACTACACTGAAAAGTAACTGTGCTTTCAGCAGTGTTGTAGTTTATTCCTGTGAAACTTTCATGTGGCCAACTAGTGTATAACTGCAGTAGCAGAATGTAGGTTCAGCGATGGTCACCTTATTAAATTGTGAGATACATGAATCCTCTCTACTGAATCAGGCTACAATGACTGACTTATCAGGGGGGCAGTTCAGTTGGAGCTTCACGCCAACCGTGTGAACAGGAAGGATAACCTCACCAAAGAGAGGGTCATGGCAACCTCTCATTTGCCTCCTTGGAGAAAGTAGACAGCCCCCTCGGTAGTGGTGACTAGCTCTTGAGGGCCATACCCTCCTGCTGCTCTCCCATGCTGTAATGGTGGTTCTATTTCCCATCTCAGCTTTCCATCAAATCCTTGCTGGATCTACTTATGCTTGGGCAGCTCACCTCCCTTCTTTTATTATCCTCTCTTTGCTTTTCGTCTCCTTTCTTTGTTTTTGTTTTTAATATTTCTCCTATTTTATTTGGTTATTTATCTCTTCTTTCCTTGCCTTTCTTTCATTTCATTTCATTTCATGTATATGTTTTTGCTTTGTCTCCCCATCCTGCAGTTGGTAGTGGCTGCACTTTCCTGGGCTGTTTAATTCAGAGTAGCACTGAGTTACTAGACTCCCCTCCCTCCAGCCTCCCTCACATTGCTTCAGTGCTTTTGCCTGGCATCATGTACTTACTGAGAACCAGTCACCAACCACATTTTCCCTATGTAAATGTGTACCAAAGTGTGATCAGCTTTCTTCTTGTAATTCTTGGCCCTTGAAGTGGGACTGATAGGTTGTCCTGAAACGTCAGTAAGGGATTATCACTGTACGCTGCGTAATTACTCGGAAGAGCACATATCTTGTTAGTAGCTGTAAGTTAACCATGGGAGGCATTTACTTTCTGACAGACCAGTGCATAATGTGACCACAGTAATGTTTAATGTGTGGCCTTATACGTCTGGCGTACACACTTCATTCTATACGTGCAACAGCCTGCAATGTGTCCCTGTCCTAAGTCAGATGAATCGAGCACTTGCCATCCTGTCTTATGTATGTAAGTTTTTACATTGTTTATTCCACACCCTATGATGAAGTGAAACACCAACAAAAGCACCATTTTACAATAAATACCTAGTATGTTTTAGTAACTCACCACACACTATGTAAAAGATGTCTTACAGCGTAAGTATGGATGCGAAACCCATCTTGTTTAAATTGCCTGAAGATGATTTTAGGTATCATTTAAGAATATTATTTGTATTTTGCAGGATGGGATACAATTTGGATTAAGGATGTTTGCACACAGAGTTAATTACAATGTAGACATGTATAATTATTAACTTTTAACAAACAAACCATATTATTATTATTATTACCACCACCACAACTACTACTACTACTACTACTACTACTACTAATGCTTACCACCACCATTACTACTACTACCACCACCACTACTATTACTACTATTACCACTACCACTACTAATACTACTACCACCACTATTACTACTAATACTACTACCACCACTACCCCATACTACTACTACTACTACTACAACCACTGTTACTACCACTACTACTAATTACTACTACAACCACCACTACTACTACTGCCATCACTACCACTGCTACTACTACTAATACCACAATTACAATTACTACTACTACTACTACTACTACTGCTGCCATCACTACCACTACTACCACCAACAGCACCACTACCAATACTACTACTTGTACCACATCTACAACTGCTACCAGTACTACTGCAACCACCACTACCACAAATACTACTACTACTACTACCACCACCACCATGACAACCAGTACTACTACTACTACCAGTATTACCACTATCACTACAACTACTACTACTTATCATTTTGACCAAAACCTGTAAACTTGTGCACTATTAATACCACAACTTATGTATGCTTATAGTGACCTATGTTTTTGCTGTATGTGCTAAATTTTGGTGTCATCTTCCTGAAAAGATAAGATAATGCTGAAATGTAGGTGCTTTGTGAAAGGTAGTACACAAAAATTATAGAATATTGCCTTTGTTGGTGTTACATGAGTTTTTCATTACTTCTGTAAGATCCATTTCAATATTTTCCTTCCATCCAATCCAAGGCTGTTTTGAATATGTATCCCCCACCAAAACCCTATATGCATTTTACTTCTCCATACATGCCATATGCTCCAACCATATAATTAACCTTGATTTGAATATTTGGTTGTAAGTACAAACTATGAAGCTCGTCATTATGCAGTTTTCTCCAGTCTCATTTTTCCTTCTCCTCTTTGGCCATATATATATATATATATTTTTTTTTCAGCATTCTGCTCTTGAGCGCTCACAATCTTTGGTCTTGGCACATTGTAAGAGACCAAGTTTCACATCTGGAAAAATTGTAATTCTTTATATATAAATGTCTTCTTAGGTAGTGCGCAGGTGGATTAAAGGTTCTGGTCTGAATGGCAGCTAGTTATTGCAAAGTATTCCAAAATTGGGTTTTGTATGGTGGTGTGACAGTTGTCCACACAAGCATTTTGTAAGGAGTTTTACAGGATTGGCTCTCAGAATCTTCATGTTTGTGTCACGATAGTTGAAGTGCGTAGCTAATTGTTGGAGACTGAGAAACTGTGATGTGAGTGGTGGTACTGCAGGATCCAAAGATGGATGACCCAGAGCATGCACAAGGTGCAGTGACCTCAGTAACCATTCTGCACACTTTGTGTTGCAGGTCACATGGATTTGGAAAAACTGACTTCACACAAGCAGCACCATCCACGTTGCAAGCATTTGGTAACTCAGACCTTTTACATTCTGTGCAAGTTGACAGTCATGTTAAATCTGAAAGTGCAAATGAACAGTTGTACTCAATTTGGATAAAGACTGATGATGATGATGAGGAATACTATTTATGTGATGTGAAGGAGCTTGAAAATGATGTACAGGTCACAAAAGCTGCATCTGCTGATGCTGCAGTTTATGTATTGGGAGAGGAATCAGCAAGTAAACATCATGTAGAATGGAACACAAATTCAAGTGTTTTAACTGAGCATGATTATATTCAGACTGAGAGAAATGAATGCATTGCAAACAGAAGGGAATTGGAGCATGAGTCTGTTTTAAAATTATATAGGGCTTCGGTTACTGGTCTGGTTAGGGCCCCTAAGATATGCATTTTGAAATGTGCAATAGCTGGTGGCAAGTGTCATGCCAAACGTGTATTGGTTAACCAGCCATTGCAGTGTAAGCGGTGTTCAAAGTATTTCCGAAGTGATGCAGTTTCCTTGACTCACCTTAGAATGCACACTGGCTTTTCTCCATTTTATTGCAAGCATTGTGGAGCAAGTTTCATGCTGTCGTCGTCTTTGAAAAGGCACATGCGTCATTGTACACACACACTGAACAAAAGTATGGCAGCTGAGATGTCCCATCCATTAACAGAGGGCGATAATCAGAGGTACATGTGCTCAATATGTGGCAAAATGTATAAATTGAAACCCAGTTTGAAAGATCATCTGAGAGCTCATTTTGGAAGAGCTAGACGGAAGCAGAAATGCGATGTTTGTGGAGAGAAGTTTCTTACAAAGGCTGAAATCAAAGAACATATGTTAACTCATGGGACATTTTTTTCATGCAACACTTGTGATAAAATTGTTATAAATGAAAAGGACTTGCTGGATCATATGATTAGCCACACAAATGAGCGACCATTCTCATGTTCTGTTTGCAGTGCAACCTACAAAAGGAAGTCACATCTAAATCGCCATGTCTTGACACATGCCATGAACCATGAATCGTTGATACAGCCACGCATTAGGAGAAGACCAGCAGGAATGTTCAAGTGTCATTATTGTGGTAAAGACTGGCCAACACCAAGTCTTCTGATGGCGCACCAAATAAGTCATACTGGGGAACGTAATTTTGAGTGTCATATATGTGAGAAACGATTTGCGCAGTCAGGAGCCCTAACAAGGCACATCCGTGTTGTTCATGATGGAGCTAAGGACTTCACTTGTGAAATATGCCATCAGAGTTTCACGGCCAAAGCCACAAAAGACAATCACATGCGCATTCACACAGGTGAAAAACCTTTTCAGTGTGACACCTGTGGTAAGACTTTCCGAACCCAGCAGCAGCACCGTATTCATGAACGTGTACACACAGATATGCGTCCTTATCCATGTCCATACTGTGAAAAATGTTTCCGTCGCCGTCCACACCTTATAGTCCATATTCGTACACACACGGGGGAGAAACCGTATGCATGCCAAATTTGTGGTAGATGTTTTGCCCAGAAGAATGATATGACTAAGCATATGCAAATACATAATCGATAGAGAGCAGGAATGAGAAGGTGGGTAATTTTACAGGCTGTACGTGAATGTTACGTATGCTTTGGTGTCTTACTGACAACTCATGAATTGCACTTATTTAAAATGATGTGTAATGTAATATTAGTCTTGTGTTGTTTCTTGTACATGTTTAAAGTTGTAACAAGTTAAAATAACTCCCATTGACTTTCTGCGAGGCGTAAATGATGCAGTTTCGCATACAGATGGATAATAGGGTAATTTTGCCAAATTTTTATATCTGATTTGAAATATTATCAATAGTTCTTACCATATTCACTGTATCATTAAGAGTTTGCATGTAACAGAAGTTTGTTACCATATTTCAGAGGAAGGTCCTGCCTCCACCTTATCACTTGCATATGGCCACCTGTTCATATTTCACTGTCGGTCCCTAGGATGGCAATCCTTGGAACTCGGATAACTCCATTGGTTCTGCAGAAGCCCTATCATGTCCTTACTGTTCCTCAGCTTTTGATTGGCCAGGATTTCCTCAGTCCTTCCTATACAACTCACATTCCTCTTCCCATTACTGCAGCATCCGCCTTCAGTAGCTAGTCACTGTGTTGATGAAGGCAGTACGTTGCCCTGAAATGTCCGTGCATTCAACACACTAATTGGTGAAGAGACCCTGAAAGGACAATCGTTTTATGAGTAACCACTGTACAAACCCAAAAGCTTCATTGAATGTACAATTGAAATTACAGTGGTACTTTAGAAATGTAGAAGAGTGAATGAAGATTTTTCTGTTTTGCCTGGATCTGATGTATCATTAATACGCATATGTATGTCCAGTGCTATTTGTTATCTTGGGCAAACAGTAGTTACAAAGCTGCTGTATTATGCTTGGCAAAATCACACTGTTTTATGTTATATCATCTAAATGCTGACCGTAACTGTCATTCAAATTATCAGTATTGTGTAAGGTGATTAGTTTCTTTATGAAGCAGGTAAAAGTATGTTTGTAAATTGGTAGAAAAATGTTGCCAGATACATTTACAGTACATTCCATGAAGAGAATTGTTATGACTATTTTGTTTTGGCCATTTTGATTTGTAATATTAGAACAGAAGGTGCATAGTTTTAGTATTTTGTCTTGTTTATGGTTTATGCTATTAGTATGTCATATTTTAAAATATACAGGGTGAACACAAAAACACACCTTGATTTCAAGTAGTTATAAAATCAAAACTTACTGGAATATTTTTATAAATATGGGACTGCAGATACTGCACTGGCATCTCGCTGTCCGCACGTTTCTTAATAAGCACTTGCCAAACAGATGGATTGGCTGCGCTGGACAAAATGACCAGGTGTTCTGCAAGTGGCCCCCGAGATCACCGGACCTGACCATTTGTGACTTTTTCCTTTGGGGGTACATGTAGGACAGAGTCTATGTACCTCCACTACCCACAACCGTGGATGAGCTGCAGGAACGCATCACTGCAGCTGTCAAGTCGGTCACGCTGGATATGCTGCAGAGAGTCTGGTCTGAGCTAGTTTATTGCATCGATGTTTGCCAAGTAACAAGAGGGGGGTACATTGAGTGTGTGTGATACCACATGAAACTGTATGAGTTTATGCAACTGTAGCCACCAATTTTGTAAGAATATTCCAGTAAGTTTTGATTTTATAACTACTTGAAATCAAGGAGTGTTTTTGTGTT
>Ga0123352_10018399_pt1 | contig 11136 bp, 4 predicted proteins | sample TergutLab28metaG_FD_89700 | JGI IMG/M metagenome (GOLD analysis project Ga0123352, IMG submission 89700) | Labiotermes labralis P1 segment gut microbial communities from Petit-Saut dam, French Guiana - Lab288 P1 | ecosystem: Host-associated > Arthropoda: Insects > Digestive system > Gut ... | reverse complement strand
GTGTCTGTAGCTGGCTAAAAATAGCGACCCGCCACCTGATAGACGCGGTTCACACGAGGGCGTGTACGGGAATTAAAAAACGGTCATAAATCCGTAACCGTCCAAAATCGGACACATGTTTATATGAACTTTTTTGATCACAAAGGCCTAGGAAATCACCTCGTGCAGTTATGCCCTAAAGTCGTGAAACACCCTGTAAATATACATACATTCATACATACGTACATACATACATGCACACGTACGTGTTCCTGAAATGCAAGGCACCAATTTATGGATGTGCTGTTTGCACACACATACTGAGAGAGATTATGTACAAATTTGTATTGGACGCTTCGTATTTGGGTTATGTCCCTTTTCACTGTGGGCGGAGAAGTTTGCAAGGTAAAGTGTAAACTTATCCGAAATGAAGTGTTTGTTTACCGGCATCTAATGCCCGTTTTACAATTTACCCTTTTAACTTTATACAGAAAAGCCTTGTCATGGTACTTCCATACAGAGAGCTGCGAGTTTTTACTAAGGACTTTGTCAGACGTTTGATAATTCAGGGTTGTGTTGCGAAAAAACAAGCTCTCATTGTCCTTTTATTCTTTGCTGTGGTTTCGCTACACCATTAATTGCCCGATCGTACATAACGGGTTAAGGTGACTTCATAGGTACAAATCAGCCGGTTTTTAAGACCCAACCAACAGTTTATCTCCGTTTTCGCAGCGAAATACGACTTACAGCCAGTTCCGAGAATGTATATTCGCTGACGGCGTAAGCTCAGAACAACTACTGGACTCAACCGGTATTACTGCCCCGTGACGCTGCGTAGTGGACAACATGAGACGGGAAATGCACTTAAATGACGCTTCTCTTACCTAATGTATCATAGCTCGAAAACAAAGCTTCCGAAAATCCTTGTTTACACGGAAAGTTTTATCTGTGTTTGATGTAGAACGCGCCACTGAAGAGCGACCTACAAACGAACACTTTCTTGTGGCCTTGTTTATAATTACTTTTTTTAGCCTTCTTCTTCTTCCCAAGTAACCTTGATTGATATTCATGGACGAAGTTACTAGGGATAAATATGCACACAACATTTTTATCGGTGTTTGTTTCTATAGCACTCGTCCTTATGTTGTGCAGTACGAGCGGGTGCTGATACGTCCTTAACCCGACCTACTTCCCGGTGTCTTAGGACGAAATCGATAGTGTCGTTCGAAAGAGGGGTATGTTAATATGACGAATTGCAAGTCTTTTATTGTTACAGAGGCTCAAAGGAAACACGTCATTAGACGCGCGCGATTTCAACAACATGGAGACGCGAGCTGTCATCAAGTTTTTTTTCCCCTCCAAGGCAAGGCGCCGAAGGATATTCACGCCATTGTGACACAAACATTAGGGGAACATGTACCATCGTATGCCACCGTCAAAAACTGGGTGGCCCAGTTTAAACGTGGTGATTTTTCCACCTGCGATGTGCCTAATTTCACGAGCTAATCTTGGAACACCGCCGGATTTCGGCTAAATCAATAGCTGAGCTACTGGGCATCTCACGTGAGCGGGTTGGGTCCATTATTCATGAAGATTTGGACAAGCAGAAGCTCTCCGCGAAGTGAGTCCCGAAATACCTTAACGCGGATCAAAATCATCAACGGTGCCAGTTGTCTGAGCAACATTTGGAATTTTTTCGGGGCGATCCAAATGATTTCCTGTCGCGATTGGTGACCATGGACGATACCTGGTTATATCACTATGACCCGGAGACAAAGCAACAATCAATGTAGTGGCGGCATAGCGGCTCACCCCGCTCCAAAAAATTCCGAGTGTAAAAATCCGCTGGAAAATTTCTCGCCTCGATTTTTTGGGATCAAGGCGGCATCCTCCTCAATGATTATCATCCAAAGGGCCAAACTATCAACGCGGAGTATTACCTATCTCTGCTGGTGCTATTGAAGGACATCTTGAAGGAAAAAGTCTCGGGAAGTTCACCAAGGTGGTCTTGTTCTTGCACGACAAAGCCCCGGTTCACCGGGCGCTTGCAACCCGGAAGAAACTGGCCTACCTGGGCTTCCAGTGTCTTGATCATCCACCCTATTCTCCGGATCTGGCCCTTCGGACTACCGCCTGTTCCCTGGACTGAAAAAACAATTGAAAGGTCGCCATTTTTCTTCTGACGCGGAGGTTATTTTTGTCGCGTAGACCTGGTTGGAAGGACAAAGTTCTGAATTTTTGAGTGGTTTGTAAAAGTTAGAGCAATGGGCTAAGAAGCTTATTAAGCTTCGTGGGGAGTATGTTTAATAAATTTGGAGTTGGTCGCCGTAGCTTGTTTCCTTCCTGGTCGGGCTAAGGACTTATCAGCGCCCCTCGTATATTTATGAAACACCCTGTATATAGACATATTTGCTCTCAAATTAATGACAGAGGGCCTGGAAATATTTACAGTAGCACTATCAAGATCGACACATAAAAGTTTGCATCTTGTGCGAAATAGGACGAGGGCTTGCCGATGTCCGATATACACTAATCCATGCATCTTGTTTATGGGGAATGTCTGGCGGCTGATATAAAAAGTATCTTAACATATACATAGAATATTGTGCTTACGACTTGTTATGTGGAATTGGCCTCCAAGGCACAATGACTGGATGACTTACGTAGCTGGCCGTCATACATGTATAGTAGGATGTCCTGTCTACACTGTACTGCGAGAGATGGTGAAGCAGAGATTTCTCTGTAACATTTACAGCGGACAGTGAAATATCTGAGATCATATATAAAGCCTACATTCTCTGAGACTCGTCCCAAGTAACTGCACAAAAGTTTTGCATGGTGAGGTGCGTGTTCCTTTCGTTCATAGCAAATGAAAAGAAATGTACAGAAAGTTTAAAAAAAAGCTCTGTTGTCTGCAGCAGAATTTTTTGTAATATGCCAGATCTTTATTGCTTGTAGCCCTTGCTTTTCTGAATACTGGCTGTGACAAAGGAAGAGCTAAATACTCTATAGAAATTTATGCCTTTGCTTCATTAGAACCAGTATAGGTACTGGTTGTAGTATGGAAACGGGGTTTTCGTGGCTCTCACTTCTCACCACACAAATATTTGTCTCACATTTATTAGGCCTACAGATATAATTCCACTCAGTTACATTCACTCAGTTTGGCGCCGTGTCCAAATTTATCAAAATATCGGAATCTAAAAAGACACATTAAGGAATGGAAAGGTAATTTTGATGAGTTTGATTGCTCATCTGTCTAAAGTACGTTCATACGCTGATATGTACGTGTGTTCTAAACCGGTCAGGTTCGTGATACCAGGTACTTTCTTTTCTGTAATCTGCTCGTGCGGATAAGGAAAGCGACCCAAATATGTTACACTGAAGAAGAAAAATGTAGAAAACCTTCACAGGAGAAGTACCTCTCTGCTAGTTTTGGTGTTACTCCAGACAGAAGTTGAAAATAAGGAATAGTTTCTTCGACACTGTCCATCATCTTGTGTTGTCCATTGAAGAATACTGGATAGTTCTGTCGATACCATGACACTCTGGCCCTTCAGCTTCCTATGATACTTGCAGAAGAAGAAATATCCTATTTTCGAACTTCTATTGCATATTAAACCGAAGGGAATGGGCAATGCTCACAATATAAGTACTGCCTATGGCAATGCATGAGTAGTAGAATCCCTTCCAAGTTGTAGCGAGAAATTACTTGGACCTGAGAAGCTGAATGCTGTAGTAAGTAAAGCAAATATAAATCAAGTCTATACATAACTTGATTAATAATTAATGATCAGCGACATGTTTCGGCTATAAAATTCATCTTCAGGCTGAATACAAAATCATGTAGGAAATATATATATATTTGAAGATTTTTAAAAATCCGTAATTATATTATTAAATAGTTTTAAAGCTTTAATTTACAAATTTGACAACACCTTCAAACTCTATTTTAAATATGTAATACATCTGATAATACCAGCATCTGATGTAGGATGATATCTCGAATATTACATTCATAGCATTTTAGGTATATATAGTTCCTATATGATTTTGTACTCAGCCCGAAAATGGCTTTAATAGCCGAAACATGTCGCTGATTCTGAATTATAAACAAAGTTGTTTATAGACTTGATTTATATTTGTTTTGTTTACTAGTATGTTTAAAACACAGCGGTGTTGCCTTGCCTAAAAACTGAAGGATGTAAGTCAAATTCAATATTTGAGATAGTAAATAATTTTTCTTAGAACAGTATCTCACTTACTGCTGCTTAATTCCTAGTCCAGTTGCACTGGGACAGTACTTGGACGTACAATAATCTGCATATGAAAGAGCCTGCAGATCTAAGAAAAATTATGTTATCTCAAACGTGATAAAATTTGACTTACGCCTTTTTGCTTCTCAGGTTCAGTTGTAGCGAAAAAAAAACGTAGTTACACGCAAAAGATAGACCTCAACAAAATTGTAGGAAGAAATGTCTCGCTACACATTCTGTACGTATTTTGTCATGTTGGCGAAAGCATGAAAGTTACTTCCTTGACGGATTTATTGGCCATGATTGTATTAATGAAGAATTTCGTTTTGTTTGAATGTATTTCAGTTTGTTTACGGTTGTGTATAAGATTGACCATGCACAGATTTTGGTAAAAAGGTAAAGTGATCCCGTTACAGGCCCGGTGTGGCCCAGAGGGTGGGTAGAGGTATAGCTCTACTCTTCCATGACCGCGGCACTAGAAAGTTGTGAGTGGTCAGCAGCACGTCCCGGCCGCACTTTACCCGCGGGGAAGACCCGGTACCCATTTTACAGGAGGCTGGGTAGGCCCCAGGGCCGGTCTGGACGGGCGGAAAATCTCGTCCCCACCGGGATTCGATCCCGGACCGTCCAGCCCGTAGTTAGTCACTATACCGACTGAGCTACCCAGTCCACACAGATTTTGGTATAATTTTCAGAAATGAAGTTTCCAGTCCTGAGGGAATCTTCCAATAGCTTTTTTTTTCTTCACATATAAACATTTCGATATCGAAATTTTATACTAGTAATGAGAATAGTGCTTTTCCTGTAGTTCTGAGCTGTTTTTATTTAAACATTTGACGCAGTAGTGTTAGTTGTTGCTTTTATTTCAAGATACATTCCCTTACAGAGTACGTCTCTTCATTGCTTTTTGTTCTCAGAATAAATACCTGCTTATTTCCATAAAGAGCACCTTGTTTTGTTGTGAAAATCCGTATATGCCTTCTATAAGATAAAAATTCATTTTCAAGCCTTTATTACATGAAATTTGTGCCGCAAAATATTAATTGCTTAATACGCGCATTGTTTTATCTATTGCCTTTAAACACCGCATTGCATTAGCTTAGCACATCCTTTTCGCATTCAGTTTTCTAAATTTAAATTCCTGCAAGGAAGTAACTGCAATGATTAATTATTTTAAAGTTTTTTAATATTAAAAATGTATTTAATGCACAATAATTAAGATTATCATGCTTTGTTCACAAACTCCGAACTGTAGTTGTCTTGAATAAATATGCCTTTGCCCGGTTTTAATTCCTGCCCTGTGGAAACTTAGTATATCTTCACTTCTTGTTCACTCTTTGCAGTTTAAGGCGAGTCTATGCAAGAACATAATCAATTATATTATTATAATATTAAGTTCTTTAAGAGTAATCTTATGGGATATCTGAGTGACAAGAATTTATGTTTAATATCCGTGGAATTTCATTGCCATTAGTGAGGGTTCAGCAACTTAACATTTTATTTGTTTGTTTGTTTGAAGTTGTAACGATGTTTTTGTCTGTTGGAAATGGTTCAAAAACATCGTCTGTCTCAGCTGGCCAACAGAAATTCCACGGCTGACCGCTGCCATGTCTAAATCCATTGTGTGTTCAGACCACCATCAACTCTCTTCCACCCTCCAAGACCGAGGTAAATTATTTTGTTCTCGAAACGTAGGACTACGCTTAGAGTTATAGGATAATGACGAGGAATAATTCATCTCAAAGCATGGCGTGCTTAGTGCGTATTCATAAATTCAACGAAAATATCAGTTTCACCAAGAATAAGTCAGTCTTTACCTGAGTAGTGTAATGGATGCACGATTTTAGCCACTTAGGGAGAGCTATGTGCAGAAAAGAATTACTCCTTTTTTTTAAAGTAATGTTATGTAAGAGATCCTAAATTTCAGTATAGTTACAACGTCAATAAAAATTTGGCATTATTCTTACACGTGTCATTAATTCAGTTTACATTTCCACTACTTGTTTATTAAACAATGTCTCAAAAGTTTAAATAAAACCCTGGAATATTCCTAGGTGATAATTTGAAATTCTTAGGTCTTAATTCAAATTACAAGTATTATTTAGTCGAAAATGCCTTATATTTTACTAACCTAAAATGTTACACAGTTTTACATAAATTAGTTTGCCATCATCATTTGTAATTATCACATGTAATTCTTTCACAGTTCCATTGTTACGGCCCTTATTCCTGTTGATCTTATTTCGATATGCAAGAATCTCATGAAAATCGTATTGAGTTAAGCACACACACACAGACACAGACATATATATATACATATATATATATATATATATTACAGGGCTTTCATTATATGACGCTGCATAAGCCCGACGTAAAGATAAACTTGTCCAAGCGTGTTCGCTCTTCCAAGCATCTTCGCAGCCTCATACTTTGAAAGCCCTGTATCTGTCAAATACACAAGTTGTGGCCCTTTCAGAAATTTACAAAATTTGATTTTAATGATTTCGTTAACGTAGCAACGACAGACTTTTACAACGCAGCGTTTGTTCAGAATGTTAGCATGTTGCTGTTGGCCCCTTGTTATGTAGCTCATGTCCGTTCTGCTAATAACAGAATGCGTTAGTGTACGAAGACCATACAGATAAAATTCATGCAAGAATAAAACACTTAGATATATTACCAACCTTTAAAGAAACATTTTCCTTTTGTGTTGATTGCAAAACCTGCTCTCGATCTAGGTGAATAGCGACGGTAACTTGTTTCTCCATAGGCGTTCTTTACAAAGTAAAACGGAAGAACGTGTTATGCCCGAGACCAGGTATCAGATTCCGGACTGTGTGGCAGAATACTTTAACATTCTGCGTGAGAAATTTCGATGAATATTCACAGAAAATACTGTTTTTTTCATCCACATTAATCCTAATTTGGAAGGTCTGTTGTAAACGTTTTATTCTCTGTCGGAAGCCGTTAACCCTTATCCTGCTAACGTGGAGAATAGGGTGAGCTCATAATAATGCCAGCAAATGGTAGATGGGATTTAACTTGATGTTTAAAGGGTTAATCAAGTTTCAGCTGAAGTGTGTACGAAAGTGTTCGTTAAGGATAGCTGTAAATTGTGTTTCTTTTAACTGCACCCACCAAATGTAACAGCTACTTTACGTAAAGTCGTACGTTAAGTTTTTGCTGTGTTTTGTACGAGTAGATATTCTTGACTGGAACGTAAAAACTGGCAATATATATACTCCTATTTTGTGAATTTCGATTTAAGCTAAGCTTATTCACGACAAAGTCCACTTTACATAAAGCAATAAAGCAATAAACAACCACATATATACGTTACAGACACCATTTCACACATTTTGTGATGAGTCGAAGTTGTGAGCCATTGTACTGCTGAGTCATGAATTTTTACTCTTTTTATTTAAAGCATTTTGGGTTTTGCTATAATTCCATATACAAACTTATAGCAAGTAAACTGAAAAGATACAAAATATTCCTTTAGAATCTTCATGTTTGCACCGTGCATCAATGATAATTAAACACTTTATTATACAACTAATGCACAATATATAATATGTAGATACAAATAAAATTATAAAATATTTAAAAGTGCTCCAACATGTTTCGGATCACAGAGGATCCATCATCAGGGAGCCTTGTACAGTGCTTGTCTAAAAATTAAAAAAACGTTATTCTATCGTGTCCGTTGGCATGGACAAGGTCGGTGTTATGGCAGCATATTCTGAAATTATGCTGCCATAACACCGATCTTTTTCCATGTCAACGGACACCATAGAATCATTCTTGCAATTTTTAGCCCAGCACTATACAAGGCACCCTGATGATGGATCCTCCGTGATCCGAAACATGTTGGAGCACTTTTAAATATTTTATACTTTTATTTGTTTCTACATATTAAATATTGTGCATTAGTTGGATAATAAATTGTTTAATTCCTTTAGAAATTTAGCTTGTTGTGACCCACATCATGGAGTGCACGCATTGCAATTTTCTTGAAACTTCTGACCACTTAAGAGGAATTATCTTACCTCTGTAAACGTTCCTGACTGCAGAGATACAATCGTTTTTCGAAGTAAGAAGTATTGTTAAATAAACGGGGGTATTATATAAATTATCTAATTATAGTAGACTGTCGATAAATCTTCATCAGACGTCGAGGACAAACATTTCAGTTTTCTTTTGGTCGTTCAGGACATGAATCATTTGAAATATGGCCGGATATCAGTTATTCTATAAAAGATAATTTCTCCTATTTTCTTGAGCTTTTGTTGGAAAGTAGTATGATTTGTATTGAAACAGGCCATGAAAATGATACCTCCAAGCCTTTGTTCATAACTATCATATTATTTTCTCAATATAACTTCGTTTACTGAGTACATACAGCTTCCTAAAGAAGCATAGAAATAAGCTTATATTTGATATTCATATTTGAAAACATATTGACCCTGTCACATTGTGATTAGGAACTACACCGGTTTCTCTGAAGTCTTCTTTCTTTCGAATGGATGTTCATTTGAAAGGATATCAATGTCCTTGTTGCGAGAATTCTATAGTACGTACCAAGAACTCTCAGATTAGTCCTTCGTCACAGAAGAGTTTTTGAGGCAAGGAAAGGAAATCTTTTTAAATGGAAATCGTACTGAGTGTTTTCCCCACATCTCATGTCACACTCAAGTGACGAATCAACTTGCAACACACGTAAACGAATCAAAGTTTTGAATCTTGTCAGCCGTGAATGGAAACGTCGCAGAAATCTCTTCAGATTCCCAGACCCTATAGTGGGAAACTCTTCTTCCCACGTCGCTGGAGAGCACAAAATGGATTGGAATAATAACGACTTCCTGACTAGACCTTTTATGTGTTGAAACTCGATCGTCTTCTGCGATTGAATTCCAAAAACTTTACTAATGAGCCTGGAAATTAAATGGTAAGTTAAGCGCGAGTAATCAGAATTAATATCTGAATAGAGGTATTTAAAGCACAAAGGACCGCTGAAGAATTATTTCCTCCCTTTTGATATAACTTGAACTTCTATAATCCTGTTCGTAATGCGATTGATTTCACTAATATTGTTTTTAAAACCAATCCTCAAAATTATCGTCTGTTTTCCATGTTACACCCAAACCGTATCTACGTTCTTGTTTCTGTTTAGTCCCCAAAATATGCTGTAGATCGCAGCAAGTCTTTCAGGCCTGTTTCTTAGATAATGCTGAATTTTGGTGATGGAGGTTAGGAAAGTGTGCAGCTTTGAGATGAAAAAATACATAAATTTCAAAGCATTGTCTTCAGGAGTTACAACACTTCACTGTCATTAAGAGTCATTTTACTCGGATTCAAAGTCAACGTCTATATAGAAGGATGTAATACTCGTTGGAAATGTATGATCTTCATGGTGCTCCTTATTAGCGTTCAGAAATTTATGAAATAAACACTTATAACTTGAAATTGGCACAGTTTTTTTTAATTAGATTATTGCAAGAAATATTTATTTTTATTGTTATAATCGTAAATGCTGTAAGGACATTTACAGGAATAAGTTATTTCCTATTAAAATTTATTAATAATTTTTATGCTTGTGCTGTTAACTTTAGTCAGTATTATCCAAAAATCATGTATGATTATTTTCGTTTTCTTCAAAACAACGCCTTCTTCTTTCCTAAGATAAATTCTTTAGTCGATCATTTGCATAAACTTAGTTAAATTTCTACTACGCTTGCTATGTATATAATTCTCATTTTCCAGTGTTGGGAGCACACAGTTCCATGTACCTGACGCATAACAAATAAACTTTGCTTGCTCTAGGACCTAGTGTAAATTTTCATGTTATTAACATCATTTGTATTTACTGTTAAAATAATTTTGTACCTCAATTCGTCGACTTAACGAACATATGTTTCATACGCATGCACCAAGTGAAGGCCATGTGGTTCACATAAGATTTTCTGGGAGGGGAGAGTGTGTTCTTGCAAAAGGAAGTCACATAAACGCGACGTATTTAAAGAACTCGTATTACAATTTTATTTGATGAATAGTGGTGAAAAATATGTATATATTTTTTGAAGATGAACAAACACCGTAACATTATACACATAAACTTGAAAATTATTTAATAGCGCTCTTCGTGTGGCGATCAGAAGCTGACTGAGGTTTTTTCCGTGCTTTTCCCTCAGTTGTAAGGCAAATGCCAGGGTATAACTCGAAAAGACGGGGCAAGGCCCGCACTCTTCCTAAGTAGTGAAATATGTTGTTCAATGTATTTTTGTGCCGATTCTGTTGTTCTATGTATTGTTTGTGTGTAAATGTGTACTGTACTACTGCCACCGGGTGGCAATCCAATTGCAATTAAATATATCACATCGTTTCATATCATATCATAATGTAACATGTCATATCATGTAGTATCGTGTCATATCATATCGTATCGTGTCATATATCTATATCATATATCATATCATATCATCATATCTTCTTCAGGAAGGCAGTGTTGTACCTTCACAAGTGTCACCGCCGTTGTCTTGGCATGATCGCCAATGACACTTGCAGGAACGTAAAACTGTTTACCTTGAAATTATATTTTTGTTCGAAACATGTAAAAGTACTATTGAATGATCTTCCAGATAATGTGTGTTCTGTTTTGCTGTTGTTTTGGTGGAATATTTCAGGCGTACATGCCGTCCGTATGGCTCAGTCGGTATTGCGATTCGCTACGAACTGGACATTGAGAGGATCCGATCCCATCAAGGGGTGAGATTTTCCTTGTTGTCCAGACCGGCACAGAGGCCCACCAAGCCTCCTGTACAATGGGTACCGGCTCATTACGGGGGGTAGATAGGCCGACGCATGGCGCTGACCTCTTATTCCCTTATAGTGCAGGATT
>Ga0123352_10018396_pt1 | contig 11136 bp, 7 predicted proteins | sample TergutLab28metaG_FD_89700 | JGI IMG/M metagenome (GOLD analysis project Ga0123352, IMG submission 89700) | Labiotermes labralis P1 segment gut microbial communities from Petit-Saut dam, French Guiana - Lab288 P1 | ecosystem: Host-associated > Arthropoda: Insects > Digestive system > Gut ... | reverse complement strand
GTGTATATATATATATATATATACAGGGTATACACAAAAAAACCGCACCATTCTTTTGTGTATACCCTGTATAGCTATTATAGAATCCCTACAAATTAAAACGAGCAATTTTTGCGGTACGAACATAATAATCCATTTTGAAGCTTACGACTCCTCATAAACTGAGTTATGTACCAACAAGCCTACAGAAAATCTATACAATCCACAACACAAGGAAAAATTTCCTGTGAACGCAGGAATTACAGAAGCATGGTTTCCAACTTACAGTCCCCTATGTACGAAAGAAAATGCTCTAAGTGCCCACCTTGAACATCAACACGAATGCCACACGTCTCAACAGTCACTGCCTGTCTCGCTGGAAATTTCCAGGTGTCGTACGGATCGTTTCAAATCCATTCAGTGTTTGTTTTTGCAAGTCCTGGATGCCACTGAGTTCTGTAGCACAAACAGCAGACTGCAAATATCTACAGAGATAAAACTATTCAGGGATTTAAGTCAGGGGAAGGAGCAGGCCGTTCTGTTGGTCCACTTCGTGCTATCCACTGCTTCAGAAACAGGTTGTTCAAGAATTCCCGAACTGCAAGAAGAAAATGTGTGGACTACCAACGTGTATGAACCATAAATGATTCCCAATCTGCAGATCCACATCTTGCAACAGATCCGGAAGGACGGTGCATAGGAAATCGCGGTAAACAACCCCAGTCAGTTGTGTTGGGAGAAATTAGGGTTCCAGAAGTCTACGTCCTGCATTGTCTGCATGGAAACTCAAAGTAGACACTTTGAAGATCTTCGTTTTTCAGAAGACTGTATCTTGGAAGCCTTGCTTCAGGAAGCCTATGTTCCTAACATATTTTAGATTCGCCCTCTCTATGCTTTTCCGTGCTTTTTTTTTCGCCCTCCGTAAAAATGGACTCCATTGCAAATAACTGACCCCAACAACTTTAAGAGTTCTGAAAAGTCAGACTGTACGAAGATTCGAAGCTTGAGAAAATAAAACTGTGCAATGGACGATACACTGCAATACCGACTGAAGTGTGCGTCCTGCTGCCTTTTTTTGCTACGGTCTTCTGACACTACTCGTATCTCCTACCAAATATAGGTGGCAAAGACCGTACCTACATGACAACAGATACTAACCTCTTCTTTATAAAGGTCACATCACTTACAAATCCGCTAAATTCCAAACGTAAAACTTAATACTTCCTGTGTTTCAAATATCAAAGTTTGGACGAAACTTGGAAAATGACTTTATGCACATTACTTAATTTACTGTGTTGTTAGATTCATGTCAGATAGTGCATTATGTGTTTAAGTCTTTACCGTACGTAATCTTAAGAAGCAAAATTGTAAATCCCTGTGGCAATAACAGAGAAAGGACATCCTGTAGCATACTTAGTGTACAATACTATTCTACTGTGAATGCAGGTGCTATGTGCGATATGTACTTTATTACGTCGTATTTATGTTGGAGATTCTTCAGCGTCTGACATATTTATACCAGAAATTTTAGGAATTAGCTGCACTTGCATTTTCGTGTGAAGTGTGTGCAATAAATGTACCTTAAGGCTTTTTGTCATTGTCTTCATCCAGATTAGTTAAGCTCTTCAAAATACATTGGAAATTTTATGCATTTCTATTTTAATAATAAAAAATTTAGCAATATTCCAACAAACTGTAGTTAAGTGATTACTTTCCGTTAATTCTTTAACCGGCTGACGTCTTTACTGGCGAAGCAGCAGTCAGTTTCCAGTGCTGTAGGAACTCTTACGTACTTTATGCCTCAATGTCCTGCTATAAAGGATTAATTAACTTATTTGCATTCAATGATCGATCCGGCCGACCGCGCGGTCTAAGGTTTAGGTCTCCGGCCGCTCGCTTGCTGGGATTGCGGGTTCAAATCCCGCGGGGGCCACGGATGTCTACTTCTTGTGAATATTGTTTGCTTTGAGATAGAGATCTCTGCGACGGGTCGATCTCTCGTCCAGAGGAGTCCTACTGAGTGTGTTTGTGTCTGAGTGTGATTAGGGTCAACAGTAACTCTGTGCATCTACATTTATTAGGTAGATGAGGTCTGAATAAGAAAGAAAGAAAGAAAGAAAGCAAAAAAGAAACGTCTATCGTTATGTTGTTAAATAAATGTAGCCTGATGATGACCCCAACAGTTCGCAACATGTCAGCCACAGTGTAACACTTTACAGTGAATTCAATGGTTGTGTCAGACGGTGAACTTTGGCTGTTTAACATATTTTCGTCGAAAGTCCACGCCTTCTTCTGACCTTACGTTTATAGCGTTGTAATAGTCTCGGTATTCGTTTTTCTGACACGCCTCTCTGGTGTTCCATCTATTTGACCAGTATTTAAAAATGCGATGGTTTTCCCATCCCTGCGGATCTCTCATCGACGCCACTCACCTCCATCCCTCTGATTGTCCGCGTGGAACACCTCGACACCTGGAAGGATTTTCATGAAATTTTGTATCGGAAAATGTAGAAGAGTCAAATTTTATACATGTTGCATCAAATCGGACAAACACTGCGAAGGCATTACATCTTGCACTCCCTCCATACACACCTGCGAAGGGTTTTTCCGGCTGAATAAAGAAGATCGAAGCCCCTGCGTACATTTTCGGCCCGTGTAGAACTGCTGAACAATGTAACGTTGTCCTGAAAGCAGCCTTTAGAATCTTCCCTTGGGACAAGAGCAGAAATACGTTATTGATCTTAGTCTGCTTTGAAACGTTATATTATAATCTTTTAATGTACTGATTTTTTTGAAATGAAACTTTTAATGGTGTATTAAGTACGATATACAAGATAAAAGGGATATAAATATGTTGGTGTTTGTAATAGTATTGAGAAATAAAGCATTAACATTATGTGATCGTACGATTGGCGTGCAGATTCGTTGTCTCTAGAGCCCTCTTATTTCAGTATCTACTAAGAATGGAGAACTGCTTGTGGAAGTAACGAATCCTGTCTTTATATCTCTCTCGTACGACGTCATTCGTCATGTGTTTGTTGTGTGAAAGTAAAAAGTTGTTGACAGCGCTCACAATTAAACTTACCACTGTTTATATTTATGTCGTTACGTAATACGGCATAACAAATTGGCTCTTGTTGATCTGAAAATGTATAGTATCTATGATTTGGACCGAGTAGCCTACGAAGGCTGTTCATATTTCAAACAGGGTTAAGAGATTCTCCTCTTCTCCGAAAGGTCCACTCCAGCTCTGAGACCTACCCAGCCTCTGTCCAAAGGGAAAGACAGGCTTCTCTTCCTGCCCCTCCATATAGCGCCAAGGTTACGAATGATCTGATTTTATCGCCATTGCTCATGTGTCTCCATGATGCAATGTTTAATTAACACACAGACACATTTACTTCCACATTTTCTTTGATATCTTTGATCATACATGCTTTGGTTTTTGACAGTTCAAGAAAGAAACTTCTCTCGCATCTGCCTGTGCTGCAAAATCCAACATTCAGCCCACAAGACAGCAAATTTGTAGGCAATGCTGTTTAAACAGAAGGCGTTACAGTTTAACACCTGCTCCATATAAGGCCTCCAGAAGGTCATCCTCCAAAACAAGCAGAAGTTTAATTCGCCAGGCACAGTAAACAGGCTCCAGTAAAATTTCCGTTTAATGAACTCGCTGGCACAATCGTGGAGGGGATTTGGCTTTTATATTTGGCATTTATATTCTCCACAGCCGTATAAAACGGCAGGTGTTTCAATTGTCATCGCAGAATAGCACGAATGACGTTTTAAGGCTAGAAACAAACAAAAGCCGCCCGAACTCTAAGTCACCTTAAGTATTGACACAGAGCAGCAAACACACACAGCTAAACGGCTTTCCTACTCGCAGTAGAAATGTGTGCGATTGTTTAAAGATTGTGCCTCTAGTCTAACGTCTTGCTCTTTCACGCCTCTATTTTGCAGCATATAAACGGAATCCAGACCTGAACTTCGCGACACATTTATTTGCATCTCTGTGTGTTCTACTTACTAAGTAAGTCAGTAAGTAAGGAGCTGTCGCTCACAGGATAAATGTCACAGTGTGACAGGGTCATTGAACCTCAGTGTGAAGTTGCCAAAATTGGAGGAAAAAGAAACTAGTGATAATAAAAACGTGAAAAGGTGGATAATGAAGCAGAATAAATCTCAACAGAAGGAGGAAACACCGAAGTCTTAAGACCTGGCGGACTAAACCCACAATATCCATCACTTGACATTCAACTTTAGCCGGCCATATGCCAAAACAAGAGAACATGAACAGTAGCTAGCCCCATAATACATGGCTCGAAACGAAGAAAAGGTATTAATTTGACATCAGCCTATTTCTATTTGGACAAAAATATAACAAATTTTCGAAAATAAGAACATTGCACTTGACGCTCCATCGCGAATTAAATTTGATTTTATACATTCTTTACATCATGTGTAAGATCTCGCTACGTTATTTACATTTTACCTTGTTTTCAAGACCTTGTGTTGAAACACCCGACGATGATAAGTAGTGTTCGAAAGAATAATGCAGGGTTGTGTCGGTGCTTTACTATCTGGTAAGACGTTCCTTATTAACATTTGCTACTGCGTACTTTTGGTCACAGGACCAATTGCACGCTGTGGGAGCAGAAGTTCTTCGCCCCTGTCGGGTACTAAACCCGGTATTTCTGCCAGCAGCTTTTTCACAATAATTACTGAGCTGTCTAGGCTTATGTAGGGTTATGTAATGTACGTGTCTTGTGTGTCACGTGACAATAAGTAGGCTGAGGCGTGAGTGGACGTGGTTTGTTTGTGGTGACGTGTTTGGAAACTGCAGTGGTTGTTGAGTGCTGCCTGCGTTCTGCTGTAACCGAGCAGTTTCAGTTCCTGGGTTACTTTCATCAAGGACGTCGAGGCTCACTCTGTTATCATACGATCATGTGAATGTTTATGTTTATGTTTGTCCTTGTGTCTGCGTGTGACTGCGAACATATAGAAGGTTATGTGAAATTTTGTCGTAACATTTCTGCCCTCACACATCTCACATGTCGACTGTCCTGAACAGATTTTTAAGCGTTTTCGTAGACTTTCCAGGTTGAGATTAATATCTTCAAACGGAATTTTCCCACTTGTCAGTCCGCCTTCCACATAACCATGTTCCTAAAATAGACTCCCTCCCACTTTTCAATCGCCTTCACAACAATCAAGCTATTTCACGCACACATCCGTATCTCCACAGACTACAGTTATTTCTTGTAAGCTTACAGTTGCTCAGTTTGTCAAATTCCGCTCCTGTTGTGAAAACCAAATTTTCATGGCATTTTTCACAGCGGCCGGCTTACAGTTTTGACTGTGAGGCAGATGCAGCCTGTCCAGTGTGCAATGTCCAGTCCTGCCCATTTCTGATCCCTGTCACTGTACCAGTCCCAACTACGTACAGCTATTACATTTACTCTCTCTGTCGGGGCTTTCGGTCACAACTGTGCTGTCCCGTGCAAGCTACATATGCTGCTGCTATTGTGAGGAAATCGGTCTAAAGACCCACCTAACAAAAACAGCCTGTTTTCCTTCCACCAACATAACCCTCTTTTAACTATTGCCAACTTAATAAAAGAAAATAAACAAGCAAAAAACAAAATACAAGCAAAGATGATCATTAATCTTCCTTTCTATACTCCGCAAGCTGGTCAACCTATAGGCGGATGACCAGCTGAACTGGACGAAGCAGGCGAGCGCTTTCAGGAGTGCGGAAAATTGTAATAATTAAGTAATTGGAGAGAACAAACTATAAAGCTCCTCTTAATGCAAGTCTAGCCGTGATTTCTGGCTTCGGCCGCGAAGTAAATGAGAACAGCACTCTTCTGTGTCATTACGCAGCGAGTGGTGGCGATTTGTTACCTACGTTTCGGGACAACCTATCGGTCCCATTTCTTGACCACAGAAAAAGGGGCCGATAGGTTGTACCGAAACGGCGGTAAGAAATTACCACTACTCGCTGCGTAATGACACAGAAGAGCGCATTGCGCAGGTCTAGCCATTCTCCTGTGCCATCATTTCAAATCTAAATATTCCCTTTAGCACCCTGTTTTCGGACACCGTCAGGCTATACCTGCCCCTAAAATATGATGTCAAATTTTACAAAATTACCAAAGACAAGGGCGGTTATATTTTTATGTATTTAGATGGCGGGTGGACAAACAAGATTTTTGCTTATGCCTGTAACGTATGTAGTTGAAGAAGCGTCTTTCAATCGCTCAGTAACGCAATTTCACCTTTGTATGTTCGACTTAAGGGTGTAGGTATTTGTTGCATCACGAGCTAACAAACATTATAGGCGAAATCTTCGGTGCCATCTTTCCCACCTCCAACGACATATCAGCTTTATCCTTGCACATGGCTGCAGTATTTTTCCTGAATTAGTTATCGGACAATTTGATGCCCCAGTTCCATCCTTCATCCTCGCTGTCTGCTCTTTGACTTCTCCACCTTCCCCCTGGTGACGAAGATATAAAATACACTTAGTGCATATGTACTGAAATACACTTAGTGCACATGTACTGAAATACACTTAGTGTACATGTACTGAAATACACTTAGTGCACACGTACTGAAATACACTTAGTGCACATGTACTGAGATACACTTAGTGTACATGTACTTAAATACACTTAGTGCACATGTATTGAAATCTTTCCGCACCCCCAGCCCTTTTATTTCGCGTTTTCCTTTTGCAAAGTAACCTATCTTCCTCTTCATTTCTTCTTTCTTCCTCAAAGTAAAACCGAAATAGCGATTTTTAATAAAACGCCCCAAACTCCAAACATCATATAATATTATTAATGATAAATTTGGTAATCAATTGAAATGGTAAAATGTGTGAGAAAATTTTGGTGCAAGGTTTTGTGATGGGGTAATTAGGAACTGGGGACTGTAAGTCGCTCACATAACAATTCTGGCAGTTTTTTTAATGGAAGCAACACGACGTGCTTATAAACTTAATATAACACTAAATAGTGCGCCACGTTAGCAAAACGACTTTATTACTCAAGGTAATTACATAGGCTACATGTTTCGGCTGTAGATTAGTCATCTTCAGGCCTATTTTTGTTAACTGAGTCACAAGATGCTATGCACACTTTGGGATCTCATCGTGTTTACATCCATGGAATACATCAAATTACATCATTTGTCTCAAAGGGTGTGACGTGGCACACGTCACACCCTTTGAGACAAATGATGTAAACACGATGGGATCCCAAAGTGTGTATAGCATCTTGTGACTCAGTTGGAAAAAATAGGCCTGAAGATGACAAATCTATAGCCGAAACATGTAGCCTATGTAATTACTTTGCGTAATAAAGAAGTTGTGCTGACGTGGCGCACTATTTAGTGTTATATTACATTCTGGTAGTGCTATCAAATATAATATCATAACAAGTGATCTTTGATAAGATTAAACTTTCTACTTAGCCAGCTTACCAGACATCACAAGCATTGTTATTTATCATAGCTTCTTACCACATTCTGTGAGTTAGCTATTTAGAAAGTCAATCAAAATTTTTGCCGCTTTCTCCAGTAAGTCTGTATTTGATTTGTTTCTTAATTCGTGAAGTACTTCCTATCAGCTGATCAGTCATTATAAACGTTCTAGCAGGTTTGTCTGCATACAGTGAGTCAGTTAATCAGTAAATCAGTCGCCAAATTATCGGATTTCCCCTTATTTTTTGTATTTATTCTGTTAGTGAATTAGTCATTACAATTAGTCATTACAATTAGTCATTGCAATTAGTCATTGCAATAACTGTCAGCTATTTTTGTAGCTTTGTATTTACGTCGTCACTAAACCAATCTTCCGATTCAACGTCTGTTTCCTTGTGACCTTCAAGTGAGACATCTTGCAGCCGTACTTTCTGTGCCGCAGACTGACTGTATCCCTCAGTGGCCACACAACCGTGCCATACGCCTGGTTCAGGTGTAGCGCAGGGCATAATATGATCGCTTTTGGAATCTTACTTTACGGGAAGGCAAGCATTTAAAGGCCGGTCACGGAAACTACCAAATGGAACAATTTAGAAAAGGAGCAAGTACAAAATGAAAACTAAAGTGCGGGGAGGGAGGTAATAGCAGGGTATACGAACACTCTAAGCCTCTCTGGACCAAAGTTTCAAGGATTACTGTCGGTTGAAGGCAACCTACCTACCGGCGCGTCGTTACAACCTCCTAAAAATCTCTCCCGCGAGAGATGAAGTTGGTCTCCGTAGCGCGGGACCTATAACTCGCTCCTAATCACCTCAGAGCGCAGGTTAATGAGCGGCTGTATTGTGAGCCACCACCTGAGCAACATCTCTGCCTTCTGCGACCGTAAGTGTTCTGAAATGATACTCTTCAATCACATGAGTGATGTGTAACGTTGCTACACCGGCTGGTAGGATTAAGTAGTGTCAGTTCAAGTGGCTATTCGTCCTTATACATTTCCTTCGGTGCTACTATTTTTACCAAAAGAACTTCGCTCTTCAGAAGTTGGCATTCCTGCTTCGTATTCTCTTTAAATCTTAGGTCCATTTCCGTTTAGTGTGACATGTTTCACGTAGTGCTCCTCAGAACTTACCGAGAAAGTCCGAGTTAATACTTTAAATTAAGTGCAATGGTTGTATTTCTATACTATTTGTGGCACAATAGTTACTAACAATTTCCCATTCAAGGCTGCGCTCAGAGTGTTTTTACATTTAAAAAGTGCACCCTTGTACAGGCAATGAGGCTCTGTACTGGCCGTACGGCCCGTAGAGGGAGTAGAGGTGTAGCTCTACTCTTTCTTGACCACGGCACTAGAAAGGGGTGAGTGGTCAGCGTCACGCCCCGGCCGCACTCTACCCCCCGGGAATGACACGGTACGCATTGTACAGGAGGCTGGGTGGGCCCCAGGGCCGGTCTGGACAGGTGCGGAAAATCTCTTCCCCAACAGGATTCGATCCCCGGTCCGTCCAGCCCGTAGCCAGCCGCTATACCGACTGAGCTACCGGGACCACGTTTTTAAATAAACTACCAGTAATTAACATGGCTTTTATACTCATAAATTTGTAAAGATATTAGTGAAGACGGCGGCAGAACAAGAGTGAAAATACTTACGCAGAGACTTTCCTTGCCTTTCCCTTTTTCCACTCCCCTTCCCCCTCTCCTGACACAAATACTATACTTTAATTTCGTAGTTACGAATATTTAGTTGGTCGAAAATTGTTTGTTCTCCTACGCAAAGCGACTTTCTCACTGCATCGAATATTGTGGTTGCCGTCTCCTGTTTTCTGACATCATCACCTGTGTGACGTAGTGGAAGAGTTTGTCCTCCCAGGATATGAATCTGCGTCACTGGTAAACAGTTCCCGAAGTTTCGAGGCAGTAAGTACTTCATCTTTGAGGGTTCAAAATTTCATACTTGATATTTCAATATCCAATATGCTTGGGCGTCTGGAACCGAGCAGATATGACCAACAAATCTTCCCGAAACGTCGGGAACCGATTGCCAGTGAGATGGTGTCAGATCGCAGGAGAACGGAACGCTCAGCTACACTGCTGTTTAAATATGTAAAATTACATGAAGATCTTAATGTGTATATATTGTCTTTGTATTTCCTTAAATATTCGAAATTCTCTCTCTCTCTCTCTTTCTCTCTCTACACACACACACACACACACACACATATATATATATATATATATATATATGAGCTCTATATTTTATATTATGTAATGTATGTTTGTATTTGGACCTACGAAAGAAAATCAAACAAGGCGGATTAAAAACAATGAAGATTTGGACAAACTGATAAAGCACGAAAATATAGTGAACTACATCAAACCCCAGAGACTAAGTTGGTTCGGCCATATTCAAAGAATGCCTGAAGCCAGGGCAACTAAGAACCACTAACCACGAGACAAAGAAGAAGACCCAAATATAGATGGGAGGACAACATCATACAGGACTTGGTCAAATGAAGATAAAAAAATGGTTAACCTGTGTCCAGGACAGAGAAAAGTGGAAGGAAGTCATTGAGAAGGCCAAAACCTCCAATTAAAGGAGGTTCAGCGCCTAAAGAACAAGAGAATGTATATTTGTATAATTTGTGGTTGGGAGGGAATTGGTAAGAGGAAGTTGTGCTTTTCATGAAGTCCGCGTCATAACTGCATGCAAAATAAATTCGCCGACTGTAGACTGTCCATGCTGGTTCTAATCGACAGCATTCCGACGCACTAAACATGCAACTCACTTGCTCCCCGTTACGTGTTTGTATATAAGCCCCTTCGTCACTGTCATTACGCTAAAAAAACACCTTCTTATTTCTCATATTCCTGGTTGGCAGTATTCAGTACGACTCATATATTTGTCATACACTTATAAATGTATTTCTCGAGAACTTTGAGCTTTATCGTGACTTATGTTTGATTTACCTCCACCTGACTTCCATCTCCATTAATTTCAATTTCCTGCACAGGATATACACCGGAGTGAGTGATGTCTTGATGTCTTCAGCTGTTTTTGGTTCTTATTTTTAAAAAAAAGAAGAAACAGCATTCGTAAATGTTTAATCTCCACGTTCACTTTGAACCACTTCACAGACCTCCTTATGTAACATTGTGAAATTACTTGCTTTCCGCTCACGACAAGGTCTGTCCTGAGTTATCAAAAACAGTAACCACTCCCTTCAGCTTTCCATCTCACTGATTTCATGATATTCCCTACAGTTGTGTTTACGTTTCTCTCTTCTCTGCACTTGAGAATCGCATGACGTCGTCGAGAGAGAGAGACTACAACCACACAGCAACAAACTCTTCAAGCCCTTCTCTGCAGAGCAGCTACACTGTCAAAATGAACTGCTGTATCTCTAGTGACTTGTAAATTACAAGACTGAAGACCAGCAATACAAGTAATATATATGGAAAGAAATTACAATAAAATGTATATTAGTAAGTAAAAATTAAGTTCTGTTTAAGATTCTGTTTTCCTCACAGCTACGCCAAACACAGATTTATATCAATTGAATAAAGAGAGACCAACTTGATGTCACTTGCTTTATTATTTCATTATTTACTGCTCAACATGTTTCGGATGTTAATACATCCATCCTCAGGAGCTTGCGACTTATTTGCTGAGTTATG
>Ga0123352_10018395_pt1 | contig 11137 bp, 8 predicted proteins | sample TergutLab28metaG_FD_89700 | JGI IMG/M metagenome (GOLD analysis project Ga0123352, IMG submission 89700) | Labiotermes labralis P1 segment gut microbial communities from Petit-Saut dam, French Guiana - Lab288 P1 | ecosystem: Host-associated > Arthropoda: Insects > Digestive system > Gut ... | reverse complement strand
GCTACGTGGATTGGACAAGTATACAGGCTGCTAGCTACGTGGGTTGGGCAAGTATACAGGCTGCTAGCTGCGTGGGTTGGGCAAGTATACAGGCTGCTAGCTGCGTGGATTGGACAAGTATACAGGCTGCTAGCTACGTGGGTTGGGCAAGTATACAGGCTGCTAGCTGCGTGGGTTGGGCAAGTATACAGGCTGCTAGCTACGTGGATTGGACAAGTATACAGGCTGCTAGCTGCGTGGGTTGGGCAAGTATACAGGCTGCTAGCTACGTGGATTGGACAAGTATACAGGCTGCTCGCTACGTGGATTGGACAAGTATACAGGGTGCTTGCTACGTGGGTTGGACAAGTAAATATACAGGGTGCTCGCTGCGTGGATTCGGCAAGTAGACAGGGTGGCGCATGCGTCACTTGACACTGTAGGCAAAATTGTAGACATCGAATGTCACGTGACATTAGCGCCATTGTGTATGTAGGAGGGAATGCATTAATGTTTCTGTGACAAGAAAAAAGTACGTATACTCCCATCTTAAAATAAAATTAATACTTATAATGATTTAAATACTGTAGCAATTACGTATATAACTAGTCCGGCACCACGACGGTTATACCCGTTTAGGAATAAGTCTGAAGGAATAGTAAATTTTGAGAACCCTTGAATAAGATGTAGCTGAAATTCGGGTGAAGCTTTTATTCCAAGTGCATGGTCATGGGTTGTGGTGGCGATGATAATTATAAAAATTTAAGTATTTTGTACACCTTAATCTTTATATTTCACTTGAACCTTGGTGCCATCCAGATTTAATACCTACTTGTTTGAAACGATTACTGTGAAATATACGATACGTTACTGCGCGACTGTGATTTTTTCTTCGTCAGTTTGCATTTAAAATGAATCGAAGTTGTGTCATAATGTCGGTAAGATGAACGAGTTACTTGGCGTATACGGAGAGATCATTATGTGCGATGTGCTGTGCCAGTAACCGAAGCACCTGACTTCTGACCCGAAACGTATATGAACGTTTATTGTGTCTCATGCCACTTACGTATCCATTAAATTCAAAATGTCAGTTGACCTTGTGTCATTAATTTTCATTAGAAGCAATTAAAGGAAGTATAGCATGAACGGCACTGCGTAACACTCCATCAATTACAGTCTACCGTATGCATGTCTGTCTGTCTGTGTCAGTTCATTACAGCTTCCAGGCTAAGATGAGATGCGCATTATATCTTCCATGATATTTCCTCTCTTAGCAAAATAACTACTTTAGGTAATTAGATAGTCAGTGGGGGATAGGCTAACTTCGCAACAATCATTACGCTAGTTACAATGTAAAACTGCGGTAGCACAGTGGTTAAGGCGCTGCGCTACAAATCGGGAGGTCGGTGGTTGGATTCCAGATGGTGTCATTGGAATTTTTCATTGACATAATCCTTCCGATCGCACTATGGCCCTGGGGTCGACTCAGCCTCTAACAGAAATGAATACCAGGAATATTTCCTGGGGGTAAAAAACGGCCGGTGCGTAAGGCTGACAACCTTACCACCATCCTGTGCAGTTCTCACAAAATCTGGGAACCTTAACTTTCTGGAAACCTCTGGGCCCCTCCGGGCCTGTAACGGGACTGCTTTGCTTTTTGCCATTCGATAGAAGCTCTGTTTCGCTTCTAATTATCTGCATGCACTGTGTAACTTACACCTTTTAGAATCTTAGCTTTCAACTTAGCCGAGAAATGTATGTGTGTGAGTGTGTGTGTGTGTGTATGTACGTATGTATGTATTTATGTATATATGTTGATTCACCATTCGACTCTGAGCAAAAACTGTGCTTCTGGCTACTCATTGTGTTGAAAATGATACAAAAAGAGACAGAGAGAGAGATTAGGGTTGCTAGTGCCACCAGCTCTTACGGTTGCATTGCTATATCACCTACCCTTTCTCCCTCAGTAACATAGTAGGACTATTTAGGGCCCACAAATTCCAATTTGCTTACGTTGCCTTGTTATATTTCCTATTTCCATTCCAACATCAAAGGCTTTTCAATTTTTCATTCCTTGTCTTTCATCTTTCTTTTCACATCTTTATAGTTTATTGTGTGTCTCACTTGATTGCATGCACCGAACACTAACGTTATTATATTCAGTACTGTCAGTTGTGTATAAGGGGGATAGAACTTTACATATGCCTCTCCACGATCCCTTTGCAGTTGATGTCTTTCTCTACAGAGCCAGCAGCAAAGAACACTAGTTAGATAACACACCCTGCGGTGTTCTTTGTGTGGCCCTCGATAATTAGTAATTGGGAGTCTGAATGCAGCTGCATAAAGGAGACGTACTCTCATCCGAATGGCTTTGGCAGCATGTCACTGTTCAAACAATTTAACAATCAAATGGAAGGAACGGAGGGTTTGATATTAAACTGCTTCTGTTGCATTGCTTACTGTAACGCACGTGCCCAGATCATTGCCTTCTACCTGGTGCCGTTAAAGTCACGGATCTCACTTCGTGTACGAAGGTTCAAAGTTCACACACAAAGGTGGTTTATTTAACGTGGCTGCAAATTGTTAAGATTGTATCTTCTCCATAGTAGTTTCTTTTTTTTTTCCTCCTGTGCCGCTGCGGCCCAACGCAAGCCAGGGCCTCCTCATTTTTGAGGTTTCTAGATCACACACAACGACGCATCACAGTCGGTAGGACTCCTCTGGACGAGTGATCAGCTCGTCGCAGACACCTCTACCTGACAACACACAACACTCACAACAGACAAACATTCCATGCCCCCGGTGGGATTCGAACACACGATCTCAGCAGGCGAGCGGCCGCAGACCTACTCCTTAGACCGCGCGACTACTGGGACCGGCGAATGAAATATGAATATGGAGCGTTAATGGAATGGTAGGAACAGGGTAAAATCGATGTATCGGACAAAAATACGTTCCAGTGCCACTTTTATCCGTTACAAATCCCATACGAATTGCCCTGGAATCGAACTCGGTTCTCCCTGTTAAAGGTATGGCGACTAACCACGTAAGCCACTTTACAGCCCACATGTTACAGAACTACAGACAGAATTCGGAATTATGTTCTGGAACAAGTTAATAGCGCATAAAATTCGCGGAATGATTCCATGCTATCATTCATATCCGCGCCCTCTCTTCTTGCGTAAAGATAGAAGAACTACGATTTTATCTGCTGAGTTATATAGGCGGGGTGCATGCAGGGCACGCGGTAGTGTAGACGGTTGGGGCATTCCGCTACAAGTCGGATTGTCGCGTGTTTGATTCCCGATTGTGTCACTGGATTTTTTAATTGACATATCCTTCTTGCCGCTTTATGGCTCTGGGATACTCAACCTGTCACACAAATGAGCACCAGGAATATGTCCTGGGAATAAAGGCGTCCAGTGCGTAAGGCTAACAACCTTACCTTCATGAGCCAATTGTCTTGAAATCTGGGAGCCTAAACCTCCTGGAACCCTCAGCGCCTGTCCAGGCCTGTACAGGGACTGCTTTCTCGCCCGGTGTCAAAATGTCGGAGAGTTGTAGGTCATTCCCAGCACCTACTCTACAATGCGGTACGTTATGTTATATACGTACATCGTATGAGGAAATGTTAGACCATTAAGTTTGCCTTGCTCCTGGGTTCGTTGAAAGGTACGGATCAATACACAGATCTCAAGGTGACAATTACTTGAGTAAGTCTGTGTGTAGGTGATGTGTTACTGTCCACTTCAGGCGTTTACAAGCTACCTCTTCTTTTGAAAATGGTTTACATTAATTCGCTCCGAATGCTATATTTTTTTGGATATTAGAACTAAGACATTTGTATTTTCCATGTTTTAGGTTCCTGTGACCGTGCATCATGGAATGTAGGGTGAAGAAAGATAAATCAACAAGGTGCAACTCATCCGATGTTTATTATCAAACTTCTATCTCAACATGTTTCGGGCATCATCAGGAGAACAAGACCTTGTATTACTGCATATGGTGTTCTGCACTGGTTGTGCTGACTGTGGTTGTGTGGAGCTGGGTCGTAAGCTGTGTGCACTGTGTGCAGTAACCTTCAAACAGTGCACACAGCTTACGACCCAGCTCCACACAACCACAGCCAGCACAACCAGTGCAGAACACCATATGCAGTAATACACGGTCTTGTGCTCCTGATGATGGGCATAATGATGCCCGAAACATGTTGAGATAGAAGTTTGATAATAAACATCGGATTAGTTGCATCTTGTTGGTTTATCTCTCTTCCACCTATTTTCCACGTATTAGAGAAGTGGTTTTTGAGACTCATCATATCAGAAGTATGTATGGTGTGCGACCGTGCTGTTCAGTTTAAATATAAAGCCCCTGTATTCTCTTCTTCAATAAAATTAACTTCATTATGAAAGGGAAAAGATACGCTATAATAAGAACCCATTATACAGTTGCGTCGTAGTCTTGATTGCCTTCTTCTTCGTAATTATTTCGTATATTATTATATCCCCGCCTATTAAAATATGAAAGCCTATTACTGTCTCGCAGTGGACCTGGTTCTTTCGACTGCCATGAGGTATAATGTGTATAAATCCGGTTTTCCTGTGGCGGCTTGTTTTGGCTTGTCTTTTCGCGGTCCCTGGCAGGTTCTGTGGCAATACTTGCACTTGTTTCCTACTGTACGCCGAATCTGCATATCTTGCCTCTAATTCCAGTCAAAGACGTGCGATTCGCGTGTAATTACGTTGCTGCCACTTAATGCGGCCGTCTGAAATACATCACATCGGACAGCTGCTATTGATTGCAGTGTATTTGTTACACATATCATTTCCAGATCTCTTTGTACTTCCGTATTCACGTGATTGGTTGTCATTGTGCTGGCACACGTTGCATTGTTTTAATTTATCAGTGGCTGAAGTTTCGATCGTGTCCGGCATTTTTTGAATAATAGCTTTTGGAGTAACAGATATTTAAAAAGTCCCAGTTTCGCAGGCGACAGTCTCCAATATATAGTTTACGGAATCAGGTCTTTTTATTTGCTGTCAATCAACTGAAGACTCTGGTGGGACCACCTTTCAATATTCACATATATGGAATATATCTCAAATGCTGGATAACATTCATGAATATTTACGTAACATACATTGTAACCGCTGATGTATTAAACGTCTCTTTTCTCTACGGTGTTAGTTGTGTAGCAAATTTATTTTGTCCGTTATTTTCCATTCTGCTGTGGCGTAATGATACAGATGACCCGCAGTTGTACAGTGCTCGGGTTCTACACTGTCTAATCCTTATTTCTTTCTCTATATCTGCACGTCCTGTAAATTTGTAAGAAAAATGTGTGTGTTACGTAATTACAAAAAAAAATTTCCATGCTCGTCAGTTCAAGCCAGATATGCATGTTGACTTTTTGTCTGAGAGAAGCTTTGCGTAGCTTATGCTGCCGGTCGGCTGATAACGGTTTGCACTAACAACAGGTTTCTCTAATGGGCACAGGTTTTGTGATGTGCAGAGAGAAGGCAGAAAGACTACTGTTCAGGACCGTGTTATGTTCGGTACAAATGAGACGGACAAACAAATGTATGAACATATTCTGTTTGGAGCACGCAGATGAATTCACTGCCACTGAGCTCTGGGGTTCATTTACTGCACGCAAAATACTTCTTGAAAATTCAGTAAGCAATTGACACATTATAATGTGCAGTCCTTGTTCGTCGTATTTTGATAAATGTAGGCCTACAACAGAGATTGGTGGGTCGGGTAGCTCAGTCGGTATAGCGACTGGCTACGGGATGGACGGTCCGGAATCGAATACCGGTGGGGTCGAGATTTTCCACCCGTCCAGACCGGCCCTGGGGCCCACCCAGCCTCCTGTAAAATGGATACCAGGTCTTTCCCGGGGGTAAAGTGCGGCCGGAGCGTGCTGCTGACCACTTACCCCTTCTAGTGCCGCGGTCATGGAAGAGTAGAGCTATACCTCTACCCACCCTCTGGGCCACACCGGGCCTGTAACGGGAACACTTTACCTTTTACTACAGAGACTGAGTCGAAATGGAAGTTCAAGTACCGGCCTACAAATCACATGGAGGAAGATGATTCTTGAGAAGTTAGTAGTTGCTCAGCAAATTAAACTACCTTCCACCTGCCACGTTGCACCTTGTCATTACAAGACCTGCCACTGGACCGTAACTTGGGTCCCTTGAATCTAAGTCACAATCCCCGTTTTAGGCTCGTTCGCAAAATATCGTAAAGCGACTGTTAGCTTCGTGAAGTCTGTCCGTCTGTCCGCATGGAATAACTCGATTCCTACTAGACGGATTTTCTTGAAATATTACATTTGAGTATTTTTCGAAAATCTGTCGAGCAACTCAGGTTTCATTAAAAGCGGACATGAATAAAGAATAATTTACATGAAGACCAATATACATTTTAGACCATATTTCGCTCAGTTCTTCATAGAATGAAAAATGTTTCAGACAAAACTTGCAGAGAAAACATTTTGTGTTCAGTAACTGTTTTTAAAAAATTGTTTCTTTAATGAGATATCAATCAAGGTATAGCAGTCCTGTTACAGGCCTAGAGTGGCCCAGAGGGTTCCAGGAATTTAAGGTTCCCAGATTTCATGACAACGGCCCAGGATGGTGGTAAGGTTGTCAACCTTACGCACCGGCCGCCTTTACCCCCAGGAAATACTCCTGGTACTCATTTCTGTTAGAGGCTGAGTCGGCCTCAGGGCCATAGTGCGATCGGAAGGATTTTATGTAAATGAAAATTTCCAATGACACCAGCTGGGATCGAACCAGCGACCTTCCGATTTGTAGCACAGCACCTTAACCACTGTGCCACCACGGTCCCCATCTTTAATGAGATACCATGGAAAAATACTGTAGAGCGGGACAGACCACAGATGACACTCTGGCGCATTCGCATTGGATGCGGAACTAAATATCGTTTCGATCTTCAGGGATCAATAAATCCAAAAAGACCCTTGAAAATGGAATCTATAGGTTGTAACGAAACGTCGGTAACAAATTACCACCATACGTTGAGTAATATCCCAGAGGAATGCAGTCTCATCTGTATGATGTTTGGACTCAAAATGACTTTTCCTACCTCGTACGCGAGACCAAAAGCCCCTTTTTTGACATTATTGCGGACGATCTCCAGCTTGCGTCAATTGAAGGGTCTGTCCTTATTATTTGTCCTTGTATACCGTAATTTTACCTTATACACAGCAGTTTTACTGGGTTTGTGTTACTGTTGCATACACTTTCAAAAGACGCATGAAAATATCATTTCTGCAGTCTCAGCCCTTGAATAGCTGTGGTGTTGAAATTTCTGTGATATGAGAAATTTGCAGCAATGCTAAAGACGATTACAGTCTGTTGGAATACATCGCCACATTGGTTGGTATTTGGTTACCGACTTCTAGGAGGAGCATAATTTTTTTCCATGGCACAACACTCCCTAGTGGGCCAGCGCCTCCTCATTATCGAGACTTGACTATCACACTCACTGGACACACCACACACGATGGAAATTTTCTGGACGAGGATCAGTCCGATGCAGAGACCTCTACCTGACAACACACAACACTCACAAGAGACAGACAACCATGCCTTGTGAGGGATTCGACTCCGAAATCCCAGCAAGCGAGCGGCCGCAGACAAACACCTTATTTCGCGCGGCCACTGGGATCGACCCTGTTTTTCTTAATGCCTGTTATTACCTCTGGATTTACAATTTCTGTTTGCTGGGCTGTGACGTCATGTGGTATCAGAGTCTGGAGGTACTTCCCCCCGAAACTATGGAAAGCGTCTACCAGACTATGCGGCGTCACATTCCAAAGCTCCGCAAATATTCACCGACCTAAATCCCCGGAATTCCTCTGTATGTCTGCAGCCATTTTTTATTTCCACTAAAAGGCTATTTACTGTGGATATTTCTAGACGCCTTTTTTAGTCATAAGCTATTTGGGCCTATCTCTTATGTGGTTAAACCCCATAAACGTCATGAGTACTCTATGTGCCAGCTGCTAAACTATTAATAAATTCCGCATTTTGCCCATACAATGTACTTTTTTTTTTTCCTTTTTAGACGGGTTCGCAATGCGAAAAACGACTATTAGCTTCGTCATGTCTATCTGCATGGAACACCTCGGTTCCTACTCTACGGATTTTCATGAAATTTGATTTTTGGCTGTTTTTCTAAAATCTTCCGAGAAAATTCATATTTCATTAAAATCATACAAGAATAACGGGTACTTTGCGTGAAGACCTTTGTACATTTATGGTAATATGTCGCTCAATTCCTCTTGGAATGAGGAATGTTTCAGACACATATTGTAGAGAAAATCAATAAACACGTTGTATATTCAATAACCTCTCCCCGAAAATCATGCCGTTTATAAGGTAATGTGAAGAATGTGGTAGACTCGGACAGACCACAGATGACATTATAATACGGCGCATGCATATTGCTTGCTGGCTCCCTAAGGCTAAAAACACACACTCAGAATATGCAATACTAATTGTTTTCCCACTGCAACAATTGTTGCACGAACGCGCTTGAATGCCACGTTGTACGTACCTTTCCTGTCATGTCAGTTTCTTAAATAAACAGACATTGCCTTCAATATTAACTGATTCGCTTTTCTAATGGAAACAATATGTTCTCTGTGAGGTAGGAACTTTATCTTTGTATGTAAAAATACGCACTAAAGTAAATCGATGTGTGAAGAGTTCGTGGTGGTTAGAATTAAGACAGTGATTTACCGCAGATTCATACAGTGATTACCGTCTGTAGCACGGGATAGAACCATAACTCAGACCACATTCTTATTTGTGAATTCTTTCCCTACTGTCGAACTCCACAGCTAGATATACTCTCGAGATCTTTCTTTTGCTCTGATAACTCAACATTGAACCCATAGCATTTAGTGATCATTGTTATTCAGCAGAAGTAACAAACCTTAATGCAAATATTCCTTGCATGTAGGCCACCACTGTAACTCTACTTCGCCTTTCGTACATGCTTAATGACCACCAGACTGTGGAACAGAAAGCAGCTGCAGTTGGTTTTATAGATCTTACAGCCTCCCTCGCAGCTCCACCCTCTCAACCCTATTCCTTTTTCATTCTCCTTCCGTCTTCATTATAATAATAGAGAGTCGACGTTAATAGCTTGCAAACGATGTTAATTGAAACTGAATACCAGTTAATTTTTTGAGTCAGATCTAATGAAGCACTGAAAGAAGATTTTTTTCTCGCGAACTATCAGAAATCATAGCTAAAAGCTATAATTTAATTTTATTACAACAGAATTTTTACCCTCTGTATTTGCTAAAATGTGCTGGAAGAGGAGATTTCTATATGAATACTGTTTAAATTTCGCAATAAATAAACATGTAAATTACAGTTCTCGGGGGGGGGGAGGTTTTATTGATTTGCACAGTATTTGATGTAAAAAAAGTTCAATATAAAACCAAATCTAAGAGCGTTTACTTTTAACATAAAAAGACGATTCATTCATTCATTCATTTAGTAGTCCGTCTTACGACAGGTCCCAAGCCTCTTCCAAAGCGAGCTGTCCACATAGTGCATTCTAGAGCTTCCTCCTTCGAATGAGAGTATCCTCTCCTTTCCTTAAGCTCATCCAGTAGCTTCCTACGTCTTCTTCCTCGTCTTCCTGTCACGTCTATTCCCCCTTTTATCTTTCCTCCAATAACCCGTTGTAGTAGGCAGTTTCTACGTAAAATGTGACCAATCCAGTTAGCCTTTCGTTTACTTATTTCATGTAGGATATTCCTCTGCTCCGTGACTCTAAGTAATACTTTTTCATTTCTCACATGACCGGTCCAACTGATCAAAAAAAAGGGCGATGTTGCTATACAATTAACATTCCTAACGCTGACCAATTATCTATAGTTCCTTACGTTTAATTGTCTGTGTATGTTACACAATACCGAAGCATGAGACGCATTAACATATATGTTGATCAGCTTTCGCAAGGCCCTCATGGTGTCTGTCTTTTCTGTTCTATTACTCCATTCGTATAGTGCAATCAAGTCTTCGGAGAATCTTCTGATGGGGCTGGAAGAAGTGGCGAGGGGAAAAAAAATATTGGCGATATGGTTCGGTTATTCTGTTCACTTTTCCATCCTTTATCCTCCCACCTTTCTTTCTCAGTCACGTTTCTCCCCCATCTCTTTACGGTCTTTCTTTGTTATCGTTCTCATTCTTCCAATCACCTCAAAGATTCATTGACGATTGGTTCTTTACGTCTTTCAAAGTTCTTGAATAACAGGCCTTTGCATTCGTTATCTATGCTTCACGGCCGTCATGAGCGCCAGAATCCTTCACAGCCTGGGAATGTTTTTACAGACGAAAAGTTTCGGTATTCCAGCTAAAAGGTAGAGATTGTGGCGGCAGGCAATTGTGTGGGGTGGCATCCAGAGGGTTGTACAGTACCTGCCGAAGCAGACACAAAAGTACGGATGTGCTTGTCCTCTTTTATAATTCGGAACGCCAGTGTCGACTGCAGCTCGCTTTACTCCGACCTTTCAGCAGTGAATGTTAGGATGATGAACTGGAAAGGCATTGGGTGGAAACGGCTGTGGTTCATGTCAGTGCTTCTCAACCGCCGGGCCGCGGCCCGGTACCGGGCCCTGGCATCAATTATACCGGACCGCTAGAGGTTCTCCTGGAATTTGTTATTTTAGTTTTCTAAACAATTTTCATGAATAAATGTTCTATAGTGGAAATATTCTGAGGAGAATAATATTCGTGAATGTGTCGAAAAACTCAGAGCCAGGTGTTGGCCTGAGGAAACTACAGTGATTGAAAACTAATTTAAATATAATTTTATATTTGTCAACATGCCACACCGTATACATAAGTGTATTAATACTCTTTATGATTATTCCATAATTAATTATTAATACGTATGTTAGTTTAATGTATGAACTTAAAAAATGGAAAGGTATCTACGAGTAGTTTTTTGGGACCGGGCTGTCGTGTTATGAAAAAAAGAATTTACCGGCCCGCGGTCTCACAAAGGTTGAGAAACACTGGCTTATGTCAATGTGCTGTGTAGTAGAGCACGTTTGAAACGTGATGGCACACGCGCAGAAACCAGATTTGGTCTTTCAGCGAAACGG
>Ga0123352_10018394_pt1 | contig 11138 bp, 9 predicted proteins | sample TergutLab28metaG_FD_89700 | JGI IMG/M metagenome (GOLD analysis project Ga0123352, IMG submission 89700) | Labiotermes labralis P1 segment gut microbial communities from Petit-Saut dam, French Guiana - Lab288 P1 | ecosystem: Host-associated > Arthropoda: Insects > Digestive system > Gut ... | reverse complement strand
GGTTTGTTTGTCGTGTTGGGGGTCATCGGTAATGATGGGTGTGGGGTGGGGGGGAAGGGTTGGGGGGGGGGGGGGGGGGGGAGGCGGAGTGGGGTGTCATATCTCGACTCTAAAACCAACCGTCGTGACTTTGGTGCTCTCCCTTATCCTCTCCAGGCAGTGCCCGTACAGTGCCTCAAGCTCACCCGCAACCGCCTTGCTCCACACCGTTTCAGTTCATTTGCTCACTGATCGTCTTGGACTTAGGGCCGAGCTGTTGGCGACGCCGTCGGTCGGTCAGTCAGTACTGTGGCGCCGGTGGACGTTATGCTCGGAGTGCCGGGACACTCCATTGTCCTTGCTACATAATCATCTCCATCTTTATCTTCAAATCTATTCGTAACAGGACAGACGGCCGAAGCCGGGAACTATTCAGTACGATTGATGTTCTTTCATAAATCGGAGAGCATGAAGGAAAAATGGGCCACCGCGTTGTAGCGACACGCTGATTTGGCTGGGGCTAGGTACCAGTGTGAGCAACCTGATGGAGCGAAAACTGAAATTGTTTAAATGAATTTGTCAGTAGCACAGGCCTAGAGGTTGTTGGTGTTGTAAATTGGGGCTGCGCATGTCACAGCTGATGATGGAAGGACAGTCGAAGATGTCATTCGGTTCAGAATAGCTTACTAAAGTTTCGTGTCCAGAAGTATTACATTTGTTGACGCATACAGCATTGTTTATTTTATCCACTGCTTTGTACACATGTGCTGCTTCTGTGGCACTCGGTGAAACCCGCGGCCCTCCTTATCGCGAGGACGGCCCACCTCAGATACTATGTAGCAGTTTTTAGGCGCGTTCGCAAAATTGCGGAAAGCGAATATTAGCTTCGTCATGTCTGTCCGTCCATCCGTCTGTCCGCATGGAACACCTCGGCATCTACTGGACGGATTTACATGAAATTTTATATTTGAGTATTTTTTTTCGAAAATATTGTTGACAAAACTCGGTTTCGTAAAAATCTGACAAGAGTAACGGGTGCTGTCGTTTATGAGAAAATGTGCGCAACTTTGTAGAGCAGGACAGGCCACAGATGACAATATGGCGCATGCGCATTGCGTGTTCGATAATTAAGGCTGCAAACACACACTCACAATATGTAATACTTATTGCTTTTCGGCTACAAAAGTGGTTATGCGAACGCGCCTGAATGTTGCGTTATGCGTACATTGTCTGTCTTATTTTCCTGATAGCTAGCACCGGGATCTGATAGGTCAGTAGCAAATACGCCCTAGTGCACTGAGTCAAATTCGAGTATTAATCTGTGACTAAGCCTAGTGCCTGTGACTGTGCAGCCTAGTTCACTGGACTGTTTTTTGGACTGACAGCAGATTGTGCGTCCTCGTTGTTGCCAGTAACGAATATATGCTGCCCGAATATATTTGGAGAAACTCGGCCGACGCAAGCAAAAGCAAAGAAAAGAGACTGAGGGTGACTGGGAACAGCGGTGAGCAGAGTGCCGCAGCTTTGTGTCCAGGACAGGCCTGGGTGTGATGTGCCGCCTGTTTTCGTGTAATGTTGGGGTAAAAGTACAGCTGTTGGGAAGTGTGAACAGAACGTAGCATTTGACGGGCAAAGATTTGTCTGAAAACGTATTATTAATCTAGATTCTAATGAAGTGCGCTGGACTGAACTGGTCTGGGTGGAAACTTCAGGTTATAGAAACCGAGTAGTGTTGGTTGGGTGGCTCGTTTGTTGACCAAACAAACTTGGCATAGCTGATTTAAGACTAATTACGAATTAATTAGCCTCACTGCCTACATGTGAAGGAGGCGTAGTGGTTCATTCTGTTGTCAAGTGAAGGGAAGGATGTCAAGAAGACGCGCCTCGCCGCTAGACGCCTCAGTAAACACAAGCTCACCAACAGCAAGTGTTGTTGCATTGCTGCGTAAACTACCCATTGCTGCATTCAAAGCACCGCTAATGCTGCGGCACCTTTGCACGCTGAGTATGGGAGTGTCTTCTGTACAGGTAATGCTTCGGAAACAGCGCGACGACATGGAACACAGTCTTTCGTAACAGGCTGACGTCTGCTTAGCGTCCTTCACTGGAACGCAGAGGTTCACAGGAGCTCCTCAGAATTCTGTCTGCACTTCGTAACGCGCTTTTTTTTTACGGTAGTGCCACGCGCAGCAGTTGAGCTAGACGGCTACCCCTTCTCGGCTGTCAGCGTGTGGTCTTTGCGCATATTCGTTGCTGCCATCCTTACCCCATCGTGCCCAATCAATGACATTGCTTTCGTCATTCGATGTTGGCATGGAAAGAGGGCAGTGATATCCCAGCAGCAGGGTAGGCGCCAACCTGTCGTCTGTCGTGTCGTGATGGCCGAAGATCAGTGACATGCAGGACTGATACACAGTCGTGTTGATCCATAACGAATCCCGCTTTACATGAGGCCATAAATGGATCTCGCACTATGCACACTAACATGAACAGTTTCGCACCTTTTGTTTCTGTCGTTGTGGCTTATCCACGTTCCCAGTAGTTTATAACAAGACTGCAGCCTTGCAGTCGTGTCAAAATACGGGAAGCATGTTGACCGATGGCGAAGTCTGCGTTACAACATGGCAGACTTTTCTGTGCGTTCCACAAACAGTTGCAGAAGTTAATGTCGTACGGAGTTAGATTGGGCTGTTGACGTGGCCCGATGCAGAATACGGCCTTCGGAATGCCATAAGGTTAAACTGTGTTGTAACTCCGCGATGTGCGTTATTGTGCTGCTTGTATTGCCACACGCAATGCATTCTTGTTCTGTGTGTGCTCCAGTGTCGTTTGTACGAGATAGTTTACGTATGGCGTTACATTGCGTCACGTTCCAGAAACCATTGTCACCATATAAAAGCAACTATTAGCTTCGTCATGTCCGTCCGTCCGTCCGTCTATCCGCATGAAGCATCTGAGCTTCGACTGGACGACTTTTCATGAAATGTGATATTTCAGAATTTTTCGAAAATCTGTCGAGAAAATGCAAGTTTCATTAAGATGTGACAAGAATAACGGGTACTTTACGTAAAACCAGTATACATTTTTGATCATATCTGGCTCAGTTTTTCCTCGAATGAAAAATGTTTCAGACAACAGTTGTAGGGAAAATTAAAATACGCGTCTTTCTTCAGTATCCCCCCCCCCCCCGAAAGCTTGCCGTTTTTGAGAAAATTTGGAAAAATACCGTAGAGTCGGGCAGGCCAATACGGCGCATGCGCACTGCATGGCGGATAACTAAGGCTACAGACACACACTCAGATTATCTAATAGTTATTGCTTATCCACGGCAACAGTGGTTGTGCGAACGCGCCTCATTGTTGCGTTATACCTACGTTGCAGTGCATCCAGATTTGACCAAAATACGCATCAGAATTCCACCCATCACAGACGTACCCAGATCATTAAGCAGACAGGACACTGGTCAACCGGCAGGCAAGATTTCAATTTATTCCGTTTATTTCATGTTACGTTTTGCAGTAGTGTGGGCTAGCCGTGTCTCCTGTGGGGCAGTTACCGCAGAGGAAGGGGGAAGTCCTCTGTACAAGGCGTACTCTCCTGGCAGGATAACCAAACATGGGAGGGCATGATCACTTTCACGGCGCCACATCCGACGATACGTGACACTTCTGACTTTTACCACCCGCTCTGTGGCAGGCCGCTTTGTCCTTGCTACCTTCGGGGCACTCTACCGGCTATGTGCAATACGGCTTGTCTCAAGCGGCTCAGTTTGCGCGTAGGCCGTGGCTGCAGTGCCGACTATGGCGCCACTGAAGCGCTTGACGCGCGCTGTTTCTGAGCGCGAACAGTTACAGCAGAGGCGATTTTAAGGTTGAAGGTCGACTTCGAACCCACGGTGTGTGTTGGTGCCCTTGAACGACTGGGCGAATGGTGGGAGCGATGGGTGTGTGGCTTGGAATATGCATCCACGATGTTTATCGTCTTTTTACAAAATTTTGGTAACTTAAAACAAGGACAGGCTCTTCGTTGCCATTCCGGAGGTACCTATTTCGAATCCTTGCCCTGATCCGCGTGTAGTTTTGTGTGACTCAGCGTTACGGAGCACGTCGGCTCAAACGGTGAAGCTTCTGGCACGTCTGTGGACCATGACTTTAAATAGGCCACTACCACGTACTTGCGTGTCGTTTCCAGTTCATTACCTTCCGCCATCCAGTCACGCAGCGCTGCACTGTGGTCATGTAGAGTGTCGTTAAATAAACACAATTACTTACAGAGGTACATATATTTCTTTGAAAGGACACCCTGACATGTTGTTTGTATTCGGGAGCTGGCCAGTTGTAATGGTCGTGCGTCCAGTTTCGCGGATTTGGTGTTTCGTGCACACAAATGCTGCCGCGTCTTGTGTCCGCCTAACCAATAAGTGTGTCAGGACAGCTGATGGCGTGTTACCGATTGAAACCGTCAGAGTGCCGAGCGCGAGAGAGGCGAAGTACTGATGTGTTAGCGCCTTTGGTGTTTCGAGGTGTACTGCACTGGTGCGGAATGACGTTTGATGATTGAGGATCTGTGCCTTGTGATAACTCCATTTCTGGCAGAAGTGGCCTGTATGTTCGCTACCACGTGCAGGTGTTCACATGTTCTGGAACCCTGGAAATCTGGAAGACCGAGATTTGTGGTGCTGGTATTGAGCCGGCAGGTTACACATACCAGTCGCCAGAAGTACTCTCCAATTCAAAATTCAGTTACGTGAAACACTTTGCGCTTCAGTATTTTTTGTACGTTTTGCGCTTACACGAGCAGCTTCGATAGCAGTTTGAGTAGGGACTTGAACAATTTGTAGAGTATTTAATTATGATATATCTGCTGTAGAGGACGGTTGACATATACTCTAGTGTAGAATTTGATTGACCTACATACGCTATCAAAATAAGTGTCTTTCTGTTTTGTGTATACTTCATTGACTTATGTTCATGTTCTTCTGATGAAGGATCTCTGCATAAAACCATTTAAGTCATTTGCACTATACACATGTGGAGCGTCATGGTCAGATATGATTGTTGTTAGCAGTTTGTTAAATATTGAAGACATGGGAAAATGTTTGTATGAGTTTTTAACCAGAGATGCAGAACTGTATTTTATACGTGCAAGTTTTCTGTGTGATGCTTTTGGGGAAAGCTGAAGCAGTTCCATTTTAAATTTGACTTAAGTGAGCTTCCCCCCCCACACACACACACTTTTAAAGACCTGTAATACCAGCGTTATTCGAAATCTTCCTGCTGTCTGCCTCGTCGTGCGTCCATTTATGGGCCGTGTGTAAACAATTCATTAAAAAGACTCGTTGGGTATGCTTTCAGTTCGCTAAGTGCGTGGCGCAGCGGAGGATTTGTGAGAGAGAGAACGAAATGTTATGTTATTGAGTAAGAACGCATCGTCCGAAAATTGACGGGATGTTGTCATAATGTGTGCCAGAATTCGCGTTCCAATAGGCTCTGTTTTTGTGTTAAAAGTTATTGGAATAAGGATCAGAATTTTGTCGTACTTTGTGTTGGACCCTGTTTTCCGATAAGCGATGGAATGTAGCCGTACTGCGTGTCAGAACTTGGTTTTGATGAGTGAAGGCAGCACTGCCATGTAGCAAAGTATCCGTCTGGTAGCGTCGCTCTACGTACAGAATGACTGTGTATTTCTCTTACGAACTCTGAGGTTACAAGATTAAACTGGCAGCACTGAATAGTTACAGATCTCAGAACTGGATTTTAACTAGTCTAAACTTAGGAAACCTTTGTCACAGTAACGTTTTTAGGCGCGTTCGCAAAATTGCGAAAAACGACTACTGTCTTCGTCGTGTCCGTCTATCTGCACGTGAACAACTCGGCTCCCACTGGACGGATTTTCATGAAATTTGCTACTTGAGCATTTTTTCGAAAACATGTCGAGAAAATTTGAGATTCATTAAAGTCTCGCAAAAATAACGGGCACTTTATATGGAGAACAATACACATTTTTTATCATATCGCGTTCATTTCTTCTTAGAATGGGGAATGTTGCAGACAAACGTTATAGAGAAAATCAAAATACACATTTTGAATTCATCGACTTATTTCGAAAGTGGTGCCGTTTGTAAGATAATTTTGAAAAATATTGTAGAGCCGGGCAGGCCATAGATGACAATACGGCGCCTGTGCATTTCGCGCTACTCAGAATATGTAACAATACTTCTCCACCGCAACAATGGTTACACGAACGCGCCTCAGTATTACGTTACACGTACGTTGGCTGTCTTGATATTTATGTCACGCTTACTCCATTGGTTATTTTATGACATGGCATGGGACGTGCGGTAACGCTTCTGAATTTCATTCGGAAGGTTAGTGGTTTGAATCTCGTCAGGGGCACTGCGCAGACTTTTCGTGGCTCTTATCAATCCTTCCTGGTTACATCACGGCAAGTGCTGAGATAGTACAGTAAATTAACACTGTGTGATTCGAGTCACGCTGTGCATCAGTGACAGTGGCTGCACGTATCCTGGCGGTATCTTCTGGTAGAGGTACTGGCGGTGAATGTCGTCTTGCAGCTGTGCAGCATTACTTAATTAACACTGGCACGATGATATTCCGGTGGGTGAAGGCGCCTTCAGACACCAGCAGAGTGAGGAGGCAGTTCGGATGTTAATAATGTATTTGAGCTGTATGCATGGCTAATTAACGTCAATTAGATGAGCAGACTCGTCTCCTAGTTACATGCATTTTGCGCCCCGTGGCGACGTTGTTACTTGGGGTAGTCGGGCATGACGAGTCGGGGTAATGGGTCGCGTGATTGCGATGATAAGGGAGTACTGCAGCATGCTGGCTGCGACTGCTTGGGAAGCTGGTACCCCATGAACTGGGTAAGGAATGATCCGATATTTGTGGAACTTGCAGGAACCGTCCTCTGAAGACATTAACCCATCACTGGCCTGTATCTGCGAGATGAATTCATTCCGATTTTTCAGACCCTTTGTCTTAGGATCTGTGCTGTGTGTGAGCTGCACTGACGGACATGTGTGAGCTCGGAAATAGACCTTGGGATTGCCTTAAAGGACGCAAATGGGGGAGACTTCGGTAACACGAAGGAGGACCTCGTAGCTGCCGAAATGGTGCACAGGAGACTCGCTTCGTCGGCGGTGTGCGTGTCGCTGTTTCGCTTATTCGCGGTAGATCAGTGTAGCGGCTATGGTCGCTCGATCATTCAGAATTTTGGGGTATTCTGATGTGCTTCAGTGTATGCGGTACGTCGTAACATGCTGTGATCACTGTGTGGTACAGTAGCTGGTGAGTTGTAGATTTCTCATGAAGCAGTGTATAAAGCGCTCCAGTTCAGTGAACAAGAAACACTGAAATTAATTATTCCGGACAGAACACATGCCTGTTGGTATTCCCGAAGTGACTGATGCACTTGGCGGCTTTGTCTGTGATGCAGAGATTTATCAGAACGTTTTAACTAATTCCAGACTGGCTTTTCTTGAGAAGTGTTCCTTTATAAAAAAAATCATTTAGGCACTGTTGAAACTAAATTCTTGTCCAGACAGAACGAAATGCCGAAGACAAAATCCAGTAGCTTTACTCCATGTCCATGACTCAAACCGATTGAAATGCATGAGATTTCATATTTCCTCTTGAATGTAGGCATGCGATGTGATTTTGTTTATGGCCTGGGTTTTGTGTTTTTACTCCGTCGCTACATGTTATCAGCCGATCCCGGTGGCCGCGCTGTCTAATTTGTAGGTCTGCGGCTGCTTACCTGCTGAGATTCTGGGTTTGAATCTCGCCAGGGGCAGGGATATTTGTCTGTTGTGAGTGTTGTGTGTTGTCATGTAGAGGTCTCTGCGACGAGCTGATCCTTCGTCCAGAAGAATCTTACCGAATGTGTGTGTCATTGAGTATGTTCAGGTACAACAATAACCCTCTGCACCAACAGTGAGTACGTAGAAGAGGTCAGACGAAGAAAAAAACGAAAGAAAGTACTGTACATGTTATCCTAATAGGACTACAGAGCCAGTTTCACAGTGGCCTGCTTGTTTTCAGGCAGACTGACAAGACACGTTTGTATTACAGGTTCAATAAGCACTGTGCCTGTCACTAACAGTAGTAATGTGTTGCGACTTCCCACAGCTTGTTTCCTGCATTCCATTACAGGCCTGGACAGTCCCTTAGGGCTCCAGGAGGTGGATGCTTCGGCTCATGACAGTGGTAAGGTCCGCTCTGCACACCGGCTGCCTATATCCCATGAATTATTGGTGGTACTCAGTTCTGTTAGAGGCTGAGTTGACCCTAGGGCCATAGTGCGGCAGGAAGGATTATGACAACGCGAAATTTGAATGGCACTATCGGGAATCGAACGTTCGACTCCTGCACAGTACTAATGACAGTATATGTACATCCATGACATGCCTCTGTGATGCGTACTTTGCTATTAAGAAATTAGTGTATTATGCTGTCATCAGTTTGTTGGGTTACTCTTCTGTTAATTTCGTTGCATTGTTCTCTGTTCCACAGTGAGGAAGTCGCTACTTAACGACGCCATTCTATCGCCGCCTGTTGCGTATGTTCCATCTTTGCATAGGTAGCATGTCTGACGCCAAGAAATTTCATAGAGCGTCGGCCCGTGAAGAGGACGGCGAACCCAGTGTCATGCTGGCGCTAGTTTGCTGGTTCATATGTGCTAAAGTTCACCGTAGGACAATCGATGAATGTCCAGAGGGAGTGTGGAGGTATAGGTGTACTCTTTCTTTAACTTCGGCTCTAAATAAATGTGGTTAACGCCACGCCCCCGCCGCTTTATCCCCGAGAAAGAGACTCGGTCTCCATTGTACAGCAGGAGGCTGACTGGGCCCAGGGCCGGTCTGGACGGGTGGGGAAAATCTCGTCCCCCCACCAGGATTCGAACCTCGGACCGTCCAGTCCGTAGCGAGTCGCTGTACCGTCTGAGCTATCCCGGCCCACGGCCACAGTTTTATGACAAGTACTGATGTTCGTGAGGCTGTTAGGTTACCACTACAGCCTGCTTGCACGATAACACCAGTTTCCACATTTTGTCTACGTCGTAGAACGTTTTCACGTTTCCATTCGCAGAGAGGGTCGTCGTATTGTTAGGAGACACTTATTTCTTGCGTTCATTTTGTTTGCTTTGTTTAACTCTTGCCGCCTCTAAATTTTTTTTAGCCGGTCTGCTCTGTCACTAACGGTGTATCAGAACGAACTCGTACGTGTCGCTGAGGCAGATATGGCGATGGGCTAGAGGAAGTGATCTAACCAGACTTCATAACGCCTGTCCTTCAACTACTACCATTACAGCGATGAAATGAGGTGGCGCGCGTTCGGCGGAATGTGTGTTGCTGTAGGTATGCAGCACGTTGGGGCGATGGGACGAATTAATAGGAAAATTACTTTTGGAAAGCCACGAGATAGGAGACCATTTAGGAGACCGAGGCGTGGATGGGACGATAATATTAAACTGAATTTTGAAGGAGTAGCGAGTGAGGTGGTTGGTTGATTTGAGGCACTAACTCATTCACACACATACACATAACACACACACACACACACACGTTGTACAGTGACGTATTGGGTTTATTTCGGCATGCACGTAGTAATTAAGCGCGCCGTAAAATATTTGCAGTGACAAAAAAGAAGTCTGAATGGCTAAGCGTGAAAACATATAGGTGAGCTGCAGGTGGATTGGCAGGTAAGGGGTCAGCCTCAAGCTTCGACTGATTTACCTCCATGTAGCGGTGCCCACTTACGAGCTCTGCTGGCGGGTCAAGAAATCCGTCCACATGCTGGAAGTCTTAGTTCGACTGTCTGGTCCTTAGTCTGACACTGCATCGACTGATGTAGGTATTCCACGCGAAGTGAAGAGTTTGCTGGGTTTTAATGACACTTCCCTATTTCCAGTGAAATTACTTCCTTTTCTGTGTCGTAACAGTCGAGTTATTTGCTACGTTTGTGGCTGCGCCAAGTGTGTTGACATCCCGCTCTACCCCGACGCTCGTCTGTTAGTTTGCCCATCTCTCGGCCTAGTGACAGACACTTCTGTTCGGTGCACGAGACGGCAAGCTTCAGAGTCTCATTTCATGAGCTCAAGTTTGTAGAGTGGTGTCCGCGCTCCGTGTTTTGGGAGCGGACGAATTGCGTGAAGATAGTCCGAAGGGCGTGATCACCTGAGTTGGTTATTTTGTTAAGGGTGCTGCTGTGGAAACAGAGTTGAAGGTAAACCCAGACGCATGTCCACGCCGCCTTCTTATTGCCAGGGTGTTTAACGACGCCGTATCAGGATCCGCAGGACTTCATAGCTGTTGTTAGCGACAGCGATGAAGGTCGGAGCGAATTCCCGTACCCGTAGTGTTTGTTTATGGCTTTTATAGTGATCTGGTGCGCGTGCAGCGGTCCGGAAGTCTGTTTACACTTGGCACTAGAATTCACTGTTGGCCCACGCCATTTGAATACGTATATAACAGCATTACTTTACGTTATGGCGAGATAGGTAGGGTAATTGTGGAAATATTTGTACATCTGTGTAGCGCTGCATGTAGATTTTGTTGTGGTTTAAAACTTTTGGTAGAAGCGTGTTTCAGTGTTTTGTTGTTTTTAACCAAATCCAGCTAAATCTACAGACTCTATTCCCACACGTCTCGCGGCTGTTCTGATACGCCCTGCTTCTCACCCTCACTGCCTTTTCCGATGGTGTGCGAAAAATCATAACGAAGGATTTGCTAAATGATTCTGACGTTTGCAGAAGAACCATATCTGTTATTCTAAGTATTCATTTCCACATTGCAGGCGCTTCTAACTCACCCTCTGCGCTCTCGTTGCTGAGTTTATAGCTTCCAGCTTTAGCAGTGCGGTGCCATGCATACTAGTTGAGCTACTGTTGTTATACTGTGCAGTTCTTGTCACAATGGTGCTGTTGTGGCACTATAGAATGCCACATCCATCTGTAACATGGATCCTAGTGCCAAGTTCTTAGATCTCACTAAGTGAAAACGGTAAAATAATACACTATGAATATATGACGTTTATAGACCTGGGAGATGTGGGGGGGGGGGGGGAACCGGTGTGGAGGGATAAAATGGTTGCATCAATTTTCGGGTTGTGGCAAAACCATTAATCGGCCCCGCCAGG
>Ga0123352_10018393_pt1 | contig 11138 bp, 7 predicted proteins | sample TergutLab28metaG_FD_89700 | JGI IMG/M metagenome (GOLD analysis project Ga0123352, IMG submission 89700) | Labiotermes labralis P1 segment gut microbial communities from Petit-Saut dam, French Guiana - Lab288 P1 | ecosystem: Host-associated > Arthropoda: Insects > Digestive system > Gut ... | reverse complement strand
CTCGAAACATGTAGAGTGAAGGACGACTAACCGTGAAATAAAGGATAGTCCATAAGTGTCATCTTGTTGGTAATTATTTTGGAACAATTACAATGATGCACGGAACAATGAATGTAAAATGGTCATGATATTTAGCGGCGTTCGCGCTAATCCATGAAAGCCGCCCGTCTGTCCGTCCGTCTTTCCGCCCGCAAGTAATACCCACTGGACAGATTTTCGTGAAGTTTTTATACTGGGGACTTTTATGAAAATGTTGCCAGGAACTCCGAATTTGTTTAAAATCACATAAAAATATCGGGCACTCTACATGAATACCTCAGTTTGTTTCACATGGTTACGACCAGAGACACGCTTGGCGCGACAAAACACAGAACACGTTGCTACACGCATTCTGCAATTGCAAAGCTCTCAACGTTTCATACGTAAAATTCTAACACCCACTTGTTGCACATCGCTTTCTGTTTCTTAATTAATGCTCCAACATGTTTCGGCCTTAATTGTTGGCCATCTTCAGGGAGCGCGTAAGTTTTTTTTTTACCATGTGCAGCAGATGCTTCAACGTATGTGGTAGGAATTCTACATACGATTAAAATTATTATTGCGTAGATTAAATGTTAGAATTCTTAAAATCAGTACTGGGGTTAAAATATGGTATGAAACGATTTTAATTTGCTGTTGATATAATTGTTGTGTCCAAACATCCACGTTTAAATCTTTCTTCAAATAGACAATATCCGGTATATTGTGTTCACGTTATGAATCAATACGCGTTCAATATTTATTACATTGTTGACAGCGACACATGTCAGTACAAAGGGAATGCAATGCTGCATTCCATGGCAACAGTTGTTCTATGTACAGTGCCTACCTTACATATTAACTTTTTGACGCCTAATGTCAACTATAGCGGTCGTACCGCACTGCTAACCTCTAAAGTTGCATTTTATATAGTTATTCAACAAATATAGGTACCGAATATTTTAAACATGGTGTATACTCTACTTTTTTTTTCTCTTAAAAATGCAGTTTGTTTCATAATTCTAATGTATTTGGTTCTGTATTATTCACATTTTATATACAGGGTGTGCTAAAATTTAAAAAATAATTCCGGCGCCAAAAGGTTAAAATATGCTTGGTACTGAAAAGTAGAGTTGACCAATATGCGACAGTAATGAATTTTTGTGTTAGCTGGTGTCACACAATAAAACACACTAATTTAATTTGAAGTACGCGGTTAAATCTTTGTGTAAACTTTCTCTTGGTTGAATGAAGACTCTTATGTTTATTACGTCACAGCCATCGTGCAGCAGAAAACATCCGGTCTCCATGAACTGAAATTCATTGTGGTCGACTAAAAACGCATCTATTTTAACTACAAGGAGTGGGAAGGCTGAAACACGCTGTTAATTCCTAAGACTCTGAAACACGCTGTTAATTCCTAAGACTATACCGACGGTGTTAGTCGTATGTGAGTTATACATGGAGACATACGGAGCTCTGGTGAAATGATACTGACCGGGAATCACCGAAGTACTCGGAAAATAACCTGTCCCAGTGCCACTCCGTCCAACATAAAACCCATTTGCAGAAGCCTGGGATCGAACCGGAGTGTCCGCGGTGACAGGCTGACGACTAAACATAATCTAACGAAAAAGCAACCAGGATGGTTCGACGTTTACTTGTGTAAGGAAATACTACCGGTCTTGTGGTTTGCGAATCGGTGAACCTCTGCTCCAAACTCACTGTCAACACGAGATCGAAAGTCACACTGCCAGCTACAACTTTCCCTAATGCAAGGTTTTATTTGAGCTCCCAACATACTTCTTCTTGCCTTAGCAAGTTCATAGGACGAACAGCAGCAGCATCCGGAACAACAACGAACACTTACAGTATATTTCTTTTTCTGGGTGGTGGATGCAGGATATATGAACGATTTGAGTTCTTAAAACAGTTATCCCTATAAAAACGAAGTGATATCTACATATTTTCGTTGTTATACCGTGCATGTTGTCAAGTCACTCAATCGTTATACCAACCACCACTGCACATACATAAAATTTACAAAATTTACACATTAAAACATTAAAAACACTCCGACATGTTTCGGTCCTAGGACCATCATCAGGGAGCTATATCGTCCTTGCTAAAGTTACACTATAAAAAGTCACGTTAATTTCGCTATTCCAGCTGGGTATTGTGGCAGCATGCCGTGTTGTGTTGTGTTGTGTTGTGTTGCGAAGTGTGCCCTGTAACGGATGTGCGTTCACGCACATCAGTAGCAGGGCACTCTTCGCAACACAACACGGCATGCTGCCACAATACCCAGCTGGAATAGCGAAATTAACGTGACTTTTTATAGTGTAACTTTAGCAAGGACGATATAGCTCCCTGATGATGGTCCTAGGACCGAAACCTGTCGGAGTGTTTTTAATGTTTTAATGTGTAAATTTTATATATGTGCAGTGGTTGGTATAACAATTGAGTGATATCTACATCTTTTCTAACACTGAACGTCGTGGAACCGCACTGTGATCGCTATCTGTACTTCACACATTCGGTTATGATCACGTAACACCCAGGCCAGAGATGCAGAAACCGAGGAAAGAATCGTATACAGCAGGGGTGAACAAATTTTCCAAAAATGTATCAGTCATCTCGAAATTCTGGGCGCCGGAATGGTGACATTAATCAAGCTCCTTAATGAGGACCAACAAATTTAGGTGCCAGCATACAAAATTTAGCCGCCAAGGCACCTGGCTCCCGGGACTGTTGTACCCTGTTATACACACAACAACATCGACGTCAGAGCCTTTAACCACTATTTCTGCCACGAGAGTCCACAACACACACACGACAAAAAAAACTCACTGGAACCTGTAGTTAATGGTCAAGACCGCGCCATGGAACAAACGGGTGTTCTTGTTTTTGGAACGTTCGCAAAGAAAAGTTACAAAGTACGTTTATTGGTTTCGCTATGTATATCAGCAAGTCACAATGCGAAAACTGCATAAAATTCGGTATTGGGAGTCCTAAAATGTGTCGAGTTTCAGTTAAATTGGGCAACAATAAATAATGCACACCGTTCAACAAAAGTGACTTATTTTACTGCATATCTAAGCACGGATCGCTAAAGGTTATCGGTATTTTTTATATCCGGGGGGGGGGTGCAGTACGAAACATGCATTTCATGCCCAATCGGCACACTTGCCTTTAAGCGTTACTGGTTAGGAGCCGGGACAACGTACTTGGCACAGTGCCTTGGTTACTGGCTGGATGACCGATGAATCGTGCTGCAATTCCAGACAGGGAAACAAATTTCTGTTGTCCAAAGTTCAGGACGATTCTGGGGTCCACCCACCCTCCTACTGAATGGATACCGGGGAGTCGTCCTGTATTCAGGGGATACTGGGGAGTCGTTCTGTTCCCGGGGTGTAAAGCGGCCGGCACGTGACGCTCACCACTCACCTCAACCCACGGCCGAGGTCATGAATGAGTGAAATTCTACCTCTACCCCCCTCCCCCTCCAATTTCGCCTTAATGGTGTGTACAGGGGCAGTTACTTACCATAATCATATAAGTGAAAGCGAAAGTGTCACAACTGTTATGCTGTGTATACAGTTCCTTTAAGATCGCTACTGTAGCCCCATGCAGGAGGAGTGGGGACAATAAATTAGCTCTCATTCCGAAAAGTGCCTCAGATAATAACAGTTGCGACAGAATGCAACTGGCACAGTGTTCGAAGCATTCGCAATGCAAATGTTTTGTCAGCTAACAAAGCGATGTAATCGTAAACAACTCGGCTTCAGACTGGAAAGGGGAAGGCTGAAAAACTGGGGAGGGAGAGAACAAATCGAAATGAAAATCGCACCACTTCTTGCACATACTATACTACAGCAGCCTGCCCATATTTCATCAGGTAATTATGTCCGAGTTTGTTGACGAACTCCAATAGGAACTGAAATACGTGTTTGTTTTGTTAAATTCTGCAGCTGAAATGTATTGAAAACTTTATTATTATCGAACATTATAACCTGTGAGGCACTGGACGAGTGGTTAGGTAAATGTCAAGAATAATATCAGCAATATAATGTACTTTGCTGGGTTGTTCTTGTTTTGTTTTACATTACCATGTAGTCAGCCTGCGGAACGCTGCAGTTTAGTGCCTGTAGATGGCAGAAGACTGCGTCACACAAAACAATATTCAAGACATATGAGCCGGCGTCAAATCGATATACGTCGTTTATACCACAGAGAGCGTCGGACAGAACTGCCGAGAGAATGTTGCTGGCTGCGGGGTTTGCAGCAGGGAGACAACGACTGCGTTACAGCTGTTACCGGCTGCTTATCATGTCTTACCAGGACAAAACCGACATATACCTTAAAATAACCCACGAGCAGCATTCACTGGGCACGTGGTGCGCGCAGTCGGTTAAGGTACTGCGCTACACGCTGAAAGGCCGCGGATTCGATTCCCGATGGGATCACCGGAATTTTTCATTGACGCAATCCTTCCGGCCGCACTATAGCCCTGCGGTCGACTCAGCCTCTAACAGGCATAGATATCAGGAATACGTCTTTGGGGGGTAAAGGCGGCTGGCTGACCTTACCACTTCCATGTGCCGACTGTCATGTAATCTGGCAGCCAGCCTCAAGCTCCTGGAACTCTCAAACCCTGTCCAAGCCTGTACTAAGAATTGCTTCACCTTACCACCACTCACGAACATCGTGCATCTCGACGCCTTATAACACATGCTACTGAGCTAGTGACGACAAATAACTTCGGAAGTAGTCATTTTAAGAGCAATGACACAGTAATTTACCTCCAGGCAGCGAAGTCCTTCTTAAGATTGTAAAGCGCTCTCTGTCAGTCACAGAAATCCTCTGACTATGGAACTCGATGATTTATTACCATGTTCACAACAGACCACCAATTGCCCTAAACCTCAGCCAGATGGATCCAGTCAATGCCACCCCACCCTGTTCCTTTAACACACATTTTAACTGCAGCCTCTCACATACGCCGAGGTCTTCAAAGCGGCCTCATTCCCTCAGGTTGTTACAAACAAAACCTTCTTCCCCATGCATTCTTATGTCCTGCCCATCTCATCCTCCTTGACTTGATGACTGCAATAACAGTATACAGTCTAGCATATGTTATTACAAGTAACTACTTTCGTGTTTACGTTACGTGTACTGACATGTCTCTTCTACTAACGGCCTTTCGCCATGAAAATGATAACAACTTTCAGTATCAGATGCCTTTCCATCTTCGAAAACATGTACAAACGGGGGAAAAAAACTATACTTTGTCCACCACAGCCACACAATACATGCATCAGCTTAAAACAGGGTAATCCTAGCTGAGTGTACAACTAACATCTGTAGCAGTAGCCTACCAAACATATTAGCCGAGCCAGGAACACCAGTTTTCTTGCAGTGCCCAGCCTATGAAACCTTAATAACTATTAATCTTCTTCAATTCTACTTGCTCTGCTCTACAAATATTTACAGCCATCAAGGCATCTCTTCCTAATTTGCTCGTGTGTTGTCCCCACCTACAACTATAAAGTTATACAAAAATATGCCTAAATTTGCCAGATCTGTGGTTGTGGTTGACCCACCGGTTTTCTTGAACGTTATCTCTTCATAATTAACCACTTCTTGCCCACTTATTTTTCCATTCATCTTTGCGTTTCTGAACAGTTAAGAAGCATATGAAGTACGACCTCCTCACCTCAACATAACAGCCATGTTGGGATTTACTTATCAATTCTTCCGTCTGAAGAGGCCTGCAGAACTCATATACTGACGAAATACCGCAGCCAGGTTCCTGCTCGAGGAGATGATACTCGTTCAGCTGATCCGGAAGTTCCTTACCTTTGCTTAACCCCAATGTTCATTACCGCGTTCACGAACACAAACCAATGGACCCTTATCATTAGCCAGATGCATAACAGTCCACACACCCGCACCCTACCTATCTACTCGTATATCTTTATGACACATTATAGCGTAATGCTCCCATCATATCCTGTGTCTCCCATACTGTCACTTCCATTCGTTTCACTATGTTACTCTGATTTGAAAATACTGGGTATTTATTACATTCCACCATCTTCCCCATACGTGTTACATGTCCGGCCCATTTTATCCGCACAGTAATAATATTTCGTGGAAGGTGCGATGACGGGTAAATAAATTAATAACTGACCGGGGTTTGTTATCAGATCGCTGAATATTCTGCCGCACTGGTTTTATCTGCCGTCAAAGCAGGTTTTGTCCCTGTTCTTAGTAAAGCGCCGTTATTAAAGCATACGACAGAGCAAAGGTATAGCTACAAGCATTCTTCATCTCGGCCACTACGCAGAAGTGACGAGTCAGGTTCACGGCCTGGCCGCTGTATCTCCCTGCATCCACTGCTGGACGCGTCAGAGAAAAAGAAAATGTATTTTCCTCTGCCAGGAATTAAATCTCGAGTCTGCAGGGCGTAGCCTGGATACTATTAAGACTAAGCTATTCCGGCTCCCAATTTATTTAACGATGTTCGCAGAAATACAATAAGTAAAACCAACAGTTGCCTCCGGGATTGTCGTGAATACATGCTACCGGCTGGGCGACAAGCGAATTTGTGTTCTATTTCCGCGGAAGGGGGGGGGGGGGGGAGAGACTTTTCATTTCGCCACCGCGTCCAGGTTATCTCTGGGATACACAAAGCGACTGACTACCTGCAGCAGCTGCGGCGTGAGGCCGAACACTCAGTTTGCAGCGTCGAGGATAAGAATGCGTCGAGCTATGGTACCTCCGCCATCCCGTCTTGGGAGGAAAAACAAAAAGCGTGTTCCAGGTTCCGTACACTAGTGTTGGCCTAGAAGTTCGCACCACCACCACGTCGGTAATATTTACAATAAGAAATTATGGGCTCATACCCATCGTTATAAAAAGTGCCCGTGTAGTTCTGAAGTGCTTAAAAATTCAAGAGATGAAGCAAGATGTTTAACCCGTTAAAACCTAGCTGTTATCACATGCACCGCCAGGTTTAACACAAACATTTCCGCATTTTGCCCACACAAGATATTTATGGGCTCCGTATAATTCTTACCATAAACACCGGTTATATCCCTACACAGCACTGTGTTCTCTGTGAATTACGGACTGAATCTTTATATATCATATCGTACAGAGAATTTTTCGTGTCAAGAGAGTGGCAGCAACAGTCTCGCCTCCATCAGAAAGGTACTTCCTTCACCTAGTGACCGCACTCAGTTTTGTTGGCCAAAAATACTCGTGGCAAGCTGAGGTTCTTACTATAGACGGTATGAAGCTTACGGTCATCTGGGTCGTGACGCCGGGTAGTTCACTAATAGGTTCCAACATTTGACAGAGATGTTTCCATCCTCAGGGCAGAAAAGTCAGTCGTCTGGCCTCAAAATGCAGGCAGCAGATCCCTCGAAACGTTGGTGCTTATCTACCAAACTACGTGGCGTCACAACCCACGAAACTATAATTTTGATAAATTTCGCTGTCCACCGAATAATAATTATGGTTATAATCGATGGTGTCCGTCCCTCCGATTGACATAGTATGCGTCACGCACATCGTGCAAGGCTGTAATTCGATTCAGCTTTGTTATTAAATAAGGGGGGAAAAAAACGTTTGCGAGATGTCTGTGATACACACAATGGAACAGTTTAGGGCATTAAGGCCTTGAAGATGGCCATTTTTAACAACATTTATTTCCTCCTTAGGTTATACCGAGTGAACACACGAAATGTATGAAATAACTTGAAATGTCAACTTGATGCAACAAGGTGATTTTATTAATGTATTCTTAGCTCGACATATTTCGGGTACATACGCCCATCATCAGGAGCATTGGATGTTGAGTTGTGGCTGACGATTTTCTGCACCGAGTTTTTGGATGGGTGGTGGTCTTGAGAGCCGGGGCGTAGGTCGTGTGTGCGGTGCGGATAGTGCCGTTCGCATTTCAAGTTATTTCATGACGACGATGCACGGTCAAATAACCCTCAAGTATACACGAAATGTAGATGAATGTTACGTACTACTATTCAAGCATTAAGAGGCACAGCAATGTGAACTAAACGTATTCACCTCCAAGTATTCAATTAGGTCACATAACCAAGCTTCGAAATCGTGCTACTTCGGTATCAACGTCTTGCCATCGATGGCGCTAATGCCGCAGTTATGAAAAATAAATCTTGAGTAGAGAAAGCTACGTGAGTAGTTACAGTGCCAAGGAGAGTTTGTTGGGAGATTCGTTGGGAACAAACAAAAAAAGTTATTCTCCAAGTGGCATTAATTTGTCCAGAGACTAGTTGAGTCTAAAAAGCGCGTTGTCCCAGTAAATGACCAGTCAGTGAAGCTAGGCTGAAGGAAGTGCGAGAATCTTTGTTTCGTTCCCAGTTCAAGAAAATAAAAAATACAAGCTACCCGACAAGTAAGCAACACAATCGACAGTGTGTAAGATTGTGAGTACAAAGTTGAGACATAAAAGTTACAGAATCCAAACTTTGAAACTTGTAACAGCCAAAGATGAAGTTTCCACATTTTGCTGTGATGTTCTATCACAACTCCAAGATGACGATGAAACTTTACACAGCCAAAATTGTGTTTAATGACGAAGCCAATCCCAATTGTCCGGACATATTACTAGACGTAAGGTTGCAATGCGGGGGATATACATACATCAGTGATGACAGCTACGGGGGACAGCACAATTTCGATATCTGCTGTGCTGATCTCTCCACGCTAGTGTATGTTCGAGCCTTTCTTTTTGTGCCAAACGCAATATGATCGGTGTAGTGTACCTAGACACGTTGGACGAATTCCTCATGCCCATCCGATTCTGAAAGAAGCGTGTCCCAGTGGCATGCACACTGCATATCGGGTGGCATTTCTGGATCCAAAGTTTCCTGGCAAATGGATTGGAAGATGCGACCCTATCACATAGGCATCTCATTCTCATGGCCTTAAAACCACTTACTTATTCTTCTGGAAGTACATACAAGATGCTGTTCACGTTCCACAACTGTCCAACACTTTGCCGGAATTTGCTGAAAGAATACGTGCTGCTACAGCTACAGTCACACCTACTATACTCAGCAACGTGAAATCTTCTCTTCATGTGTTCACCCTGCATTACTGAATATGACATAATGTAAGCTGTGATTCCTCTTACTCCGAACTAAACTCCGTGGCCTTAGTCCGCACGCGAACTATACCGACAGAGCGGCCGCCGCCGGTCGGCGAAGTTAGTGCCAACTTTTGCGGATACCTCTTACAGTCATATTAATAACTGTTACAAAGCCAGTAACTAATCATAACACAATCTGTATTCAGTACCGATTAAATGTCTAACAACGCCTTACAAACTGCAGATCCTATTTAACGACCGCTTAAATTACTGACGAACAAAAAAATCTTATCACTTTGGAGGTTCGTCGCAGACTCTTTGTCTTCAACTGCACAGGGTGGCACCCACAAAGCACTGATTGAAAACGGCTAAACGTTTAACAGTGCTGAGATGGTAATCATTTGAAAAGGACGCCGTGATGACGAAAATAAAGGTAGTAGTTATCGGCGGGGAATGAAGGAATCCGCGAGAATCCTGTCAGGACAGACACTGATAGCGCCAAAATTAGACACTCGTACCTACCGAACTGAATACATCGAGCAATATTCTACGAAAACCTGTACTTCAAAAGGACACCAGAACCAAGCAAAATCTAGGAAATGGTGTAATATATATGTGAATTCGGCTGACCATGAATGAACGTAGGGAAAAAAGTAAAGTGAACGATAAGAGAACACAGGAACGTATGGTGAGAAATATGTCACAGAGAGTCCACAGGGTAGGAGCCGGATCGGTGCTTATGAGAAAAAATCGGAAGCGACAAAATGAGATGTATCATATCACAAGTAGACGTTACATGAAGAGACCATTACCTAACGCTGACGCACCAAGTGGACCACACGATTAGAAAACCACGTGTGCGTGGCCTGCATTGATTGTTTATTTATATGACGAACAAGCGTAAAGAACAACAGCGGTATTCTTATCCCGGTTGCCAGGTCGCCGAGGCGACGACATTTGCGTGGGTGCTCACTATGGAACTGCACGTTACCCTTTTGGCGCCTAAAATTTTGAAATGGCTCCTGGCTCTTTGTATATTTGTGCATCCCTGAAGTGCAGGCTGTTAGCTGTTCAAAAATTATAGATCTTTGGAAGTAATACAAAACCATCAAAGAAAATTTTCAATGAGGCTAACGAAGAGTTCGGAATTATTTATGTAACAAACGATACGGAAAATTACCGATGAAGTTTGAGAACGCAAGTCAAGGAGAAATGATAACATGGCAGTTCCCAGCACAGACTAGAGGGTAGTTGGAAGTGAAGAGCTGATTTTGGTGGCCTAATGTTTGGCTTTGGCAGTGAAGAATAAGTGTTTAATGATATATACCACTCATCAGCTGGTGCCGCGTCATACTGTATATTGAGAAATCTCGTTCGGGACCAAAGGATACATTCTTTGTACACAAGCCCTTATCTTCCAGCCTTGTAACGAAAGTTTAAATCAGTGTGTGAACTCATGAATTCACTTAAGAAACTATACAAAAACATGAAGCTGGATTTGCTGTCTTACCAATCTGTGACGTGAAATAAAAGAAGAAAAATGGCGCTAGTCATTCTGCTGGGTGTTTCTACTTGTATTTCTTGCCATTTGAGTGGGTTACGTGTGCAGATATACTCCAATAGTTGGGATTTAAAATGTGTCCGTGTGTATGACGATCCCTCCCGAAACGTTTTTAAACAAAATGGCTCAGTGACGTTTATCCTACTCACCTCGGTACTAAAATAATACAGAAGTCGGTACCTACTGGACGTGTCCCAGCGTCGGTCTGGAACCAGCAGCATAAAAACAAAGTCACACCTCTGCCGCTAGAAGTCGTAAGTTAGTCTTCAGCTACGTCTCTTTCGGAGAAATTTATCTATGAGCCTAGGAAGTGTGTCATCCCCGTTGTGTGTGTGAAACTAGGAAAGGGTATGTAGTCAAACACAACTTAATCACTGAGGTGTATTTAATGACTGTGATGGAAACAACTACATGTTTCGGCCTGTG
>Ga0123352_10018390_pt1 | contig 11138 bp, 6 predicted proteins | sample TergutLab28metaG_FD_89700 | JGI IMG/M metagenome (GOLD analysis project Ga0123352, IMG submission 89700) | Labiotermes labralis P1 segment gut microbial communities from Petit-Saut dam, French Guiana - Lab288 P1 | ecosystem: Host-associated > Arthropoda: Insects > Digestive system > Gut ... | reverse complement strand
GGTATCAGTGGATTCTTCATTGACATAAAATCCTTCCGATCGCACTATGGCCCTGGGGTCGACTCAGCCTCTAACAGAAATGAGTACCAGGAGTATTTCCTGGGGGTAAAGGCGGTCGGTGCTTAAGGCTGACAACCTACCATCATCCTGTGCCGCTGTCACGAAATCTGGGAATCTTAACTTCCTGGAACCCTCTGGGCCACTCCAGGCCTGTAATGGGATTGCTTTACATTTTACTTACTTACTTGATTACTCCATGGAACAGGGTCCTGCTTGAGACCCCGATCGGTTCTCAGCTAGTCAAGAAATTCCCCTTATTTTGTGGAACCCTGTAGGTTCATTACCGCGCTCACAAGTGACCGCCACCCGTCCCTATTCTGAGCCAGATCGATCCCGTCCATGTCCCCACATTCAACGTCCCTAAGATCGAAATTAATATTAATTTCTTATCTAAATCTAGGTCTTCCCAGCGGTCTCTTTCCCTCAGAATTCCACACCGAGACCCCGTATACACGTATCCTCTCCCCGATATCTGCTATATGCCCCGCCCACATCATTTTTCTCCACGTGATCAATCGAACTATACTGGGTAAATAGAAGAGATTATTAAGCTCCCCATTATGTAGTTTTCTCCACACCCCTGTTACCTCGTCCGTCTTAGGCCCAAATAGTGTCTTCAGCACCATACTCTCACACTCAGCTTTCTTTCCTCCCTCAATGTGAGAGACAAATTGTACACTCACACAAAACAACAGGCAAAAAATAGTTCTGTATTTAAACTTTGTATTTTTGGGTAGCAAAATGGAAGACAAAGGATTCTGCACCGAATTATTGCAAGAATTTTCTAACATAAATCTTTTCTTAATTTCTTCCTGAATAGAAATTTTATACGTTAAAGTTGTTCCCAAATGTCTGAAATCTTCTAACATTTAAAGTGAACTATTATCAATCTTCATATTTTGATTTCGTCCTGCATTCTGATCTCGAGACATGAACATGTATTTAATTTTATTAGCATTTTTTCTCGTCCAAACTCCTTACTCGCAACTGCTAAAGCTTCTGTGGTTTCCTTTATAGTCTATACTCTTCTTCCCTGTATAGTAACTTCGTCACCATAAAACAGAAGCTGATGTATATAATTTAATTTCAAGTTATCCTGGTTCACCTTAACCCTCTTCATGGCATACTCTAAAGCAATTTCTGTCGTTTATCCTTAAAAAAATTATCCTTTTGTTCGGCGTCTGGAAAAAATTTATTTGAAAGAGACACTGACGGGTACAAGAAACAAATTTTTTACTCTTCATCACATTTTTGTACTTGTTTTTTAATCAGCTAATCTTCTTTCTGAGCGTGAATTTTTTCCTCCGTAATAATGTACAAATTTATGTCTTAAATTATCCTTTTAGGCAACAGAATTATACTGCGTTTTTTCCGTGTTTTGTTTCCTGTGCTTTTGCTGGTTCCTCCATGTAAGTATATAAGGAGACAGCCGGTAGACAAACAGCTCGGTAGGTAGGTAGGTAGGTAGGTAGGTAGGTAGGTAGGTAGGTAGGTAGGTAGGTAGGTAGGTAGGTAGGTAGGTAGGTAGGTAGGTGGGTAGGTGGGTGGGTGGGTAGGTAGGTAGGTAGGTAGGTAGGTATTCTTGGGTATAAGGGCTCGCTATGGCTTTGGCTATCACCGGAGCCAGCACGCATATAAACAAGAACTGAATATAATAGTAGTAGTAGTAGTAAGAGTAGTAGTAATTATTATTATTATTATCATCATCATCATCACCGTTATCATATATATGAGAAACAGCACATGTATTTGTAATACGAGAGTTTTAAGATTTCACAAGATGCGATTAAAATTCCAATATTTGTCACACATGTATGGCATAGATGCAACATACTTGTTGGTTTGAGTGTTTCTTGTGTATGGGAAGAGCGAAAGACATATGTCGTGTCTTTTAACGGTTAGAATAAATATAATTTCCTGATTTTCTAAAGACGGAATTTATATATAAAATTTTAACAGCAATTTTCGTTCATCAAAGCAGCATGGAAAGTGGCAGAGTTCTCGTAATGTGCATGGAATCGCATTAATATTACATAATATTTTCGTCACGTTAATTATCAAAATAAACGCAGTCGCTGACGAAAGACCTAGCTTGTTTCGGTTGAATGAATAAATATTGGTTCTTAAAAACTTTCGAGAGAGGTATGAGGCACCGACTGGGTTCGGTTAATTTTCAAACAGCAGTTTCCAGTATCCTTTTCAGGCATTTTTACGAACTAAAAAAAAGCTTTATATGTTGCCCTATTTCGTTCGTCCGTCTTTCTGTCTCTTTTTGCGACAGAAGCGTAGTTTCAGCGTGTAATTATTTTGGTGATTTCGTGAAATTTGTTAGTTCTTTAAAAATTCCAATTGGTTTCACGAAAATCGGTTCAGTATGTCACACACTACATAAGAGCATAAATGAATTAATACCCGTAATTTCCATGCTTTTAATAGATGTGAGCACTTGCCATTGTGTGTAGGATATCTTCAGGTAAAGTAAGTGATTCTGGAAGAAATTTGCATTGAATGCCACACTGTAATTAGATGCGTTAGTAGTGAATTTGTGTCCGAACTTATCGCGTATATCAAAGACTTCGGTGAAATGTACTATAATAGATACACATAGTATCCTGCTGAGAAATTGCAATATGGAGGAATAATCCTAGGTCAAATACCAAAAGGCCCACTAAATGAAACTAATCTTCTCTGAAACACGAAGTAACTATCACACTTTCAGATTACTTGAACATTGCTGCCTTCCTTTTCAGTGTTCTGGTCCCTCTTTCAATAAATCCTGCCAATGCCTAGCGTTTTCACTTCCTTAGAACTACTTTTAATGTCGATAGACTAAATTCTTTGTGTACATGTAACAGCTGGGAACAATTACGGAAACTGTGCGCACTTCATCAGTCTGCTTGAAGGCCACAAAAGCCAACTAATATTTCATTGGCTTCAATGAAATCGAAAATTTATATACAGCCAAATAATTCTACTACTTTTAAAAAAAGCAGCCAGAATAATCTGTTTTGTTTTTAGGCTAGCACGTGACTATAAGAGTAAGGGTGCCTGCCTACTTTCAATGATCCGAATGATCCACTAGTAAATTTTTAAGACTGCATGAAATTCTCGGTTTTTTTCGGTGAATATTCTATTAACACATTCGAAAAAACCTAGAGATCATTTTTCTATATCCATAAATTTTAATATTTTATGTCATTCGCTGCATTCAGCCTTTCCGAATGTGACAAAATTGTGATTAGCGCTGATGCCTCTTATTCAGTAATTCTCAGCCAGGATTATCGAACAAAAAAAAAGGATACCTAAACTAAGATGTTGCCGAACCTATCGGTTGCGCGGTCTAAGGCGTAAATCTACAGCCACTCGATTTTTTGGGATCATGATTTCGAATCCCGCTGAGGTGTGTTCATCTTATTTTCGTTGTGTTCTGTCTGCGAGGCACTGATTACTCTTCCTAAGTGACCCTACCGAGTGGGTACATGTGCCTAATTGTGAGGGAGCTAGAAACCTCAACAATGAGGAGGCTTAGGCCAGAGTTGGTCTGTTGTCCCATAGATATTCTAAGCTATTTCCAGGTTTTTACCTCATTGCGGTATATTTTAATTATTAGAGAAATCAATAATTTCTATTACTGAAGTTGTCGCTGATAACAGTAAATAAATAAAGAAAGAAGTATTACGTAAACCTAGTTCACTTTAGTTAATACATCTCGCTAATAAACCTAGCAGTCAATATATAATTATATTATTTTATGACACAAACAATGATAAATGTTATGTCCTAGTTGGTATGGTTTATGTGGAATCAAACAAACTAGGACATACATCTGGTCACTGAGGTTAGAGGGTTTAACTTCCATCTTTGTGAGTCCCATTGTTTGAACGCTTGAAGTGTACATCCGTCAATAGAGAAACAAACCCTAGTAGCAGGCAACCCGCATAGCTGCAACTTCTATCACAGCAGTTTGACATCTGCGGTCACCCTTGGACCGACCTTGAAACCCCGTGCAAGGAGGCGTACAGTTAGTGGGGAGGGAATACACGGTCCATATACTCCAAACTGGACAGTCCTAACCGCCAAATTTAGTGCTCTCTGTAGCAGCAGTAGTAGTCAGTTTGCTTTTATACTGGCGAATCCTAGACACAAAGTCGGGGAACAGAAAATGTGTTCAGACAGTCGGATTTATTTTATTCCCAGCGGTGTACTTCATAAAACGCTCTGCTGGCGACACAGGACAAGGGCGAGACGTTAAATGCCGCATGCAACGCTATAACTGAACTAACAGGCCTGGAATTGTGTATGGAGCCACTGAGGCAATGCATCCTCTGCTTCTTGCTGCTGGCACGTTCAGCGTAATATTAGGTCTATAAGAGAAAATTGTTGATAACCGTAGGGCTGTATGACTTTGGTACGGTTACATCTGAGTTCCATAGACCGGAGATGAAGAACACAGTGTACTGGGAACAAAGTGTCAAGGCAAGTGCTGTAACGCCCCAGGTTACATACCGTAAATTCGCTATCAAGTCGAGTACGGAAGAAATCTCAAGCAGAAGTGCAAACCAAATAAGTAACCGAGTAAAATGAAAGTAGAAATGAAAATACAAAATAATAAGTATCAATCAAATTTGTGTTTTACTTATAAATAATTAGAATAAAAGATATATTAGTTCCATTAGGGGAGCCGGGATAGAGTAGTCGTTATAGCGACTCGCTACGGGCTGGACTGTCCGGGGATGGAATCCTGGTGAGGGCGAAATTTTCCGCGCTCATCCAGACCGGCTCTGAAGCTCACCCAGGGGTGCCGGGACTTTCCCAGGGGCAAAGCTTTGGCCACATACCTCCTTCTAGCTCCGAGGTTAAAGTAAGAGTAGAGCTATACGTCTACTCCCCCTCTAGGCTTTCGTGGTCTGTTCTAGGATGAGCCTTAACTCTACCCTTATTAGTTCCCTCCAGCTGCACGAAGGTCTGCCTCCTGTAACAGATATTTGTAATTACTGATTCTTTTAGAAAATCCTGAAGGCCCCAGTCAGTGTAGCTACAAACTGTTAACTGGACTACGCTGCAGCACGGATTCTCTCGTCAAAAACACTTCACGTCACACAAAAAATGGGTGCTGTGAATTAGAACCTTGAGCATGGCGCGTACTACCCACTCCTATCTAGTAATGAAGTCAAAAGTGCGCAGACCTCTGTCTTTGTAGCAGGATACATATTTATACTTAGGCCATACTTTATGTTCTTTTGTCTTTTGACCGACTGCAGAGAAGTTTTGATGACGTTAATGTTACTTCAAGGCGACCGGTATAAATCAAGGCTTTTCTTTTGTTAAATGTATATTAGACCCCAGCCAATTACATTCCTGTCCTTTTTGATAGCGTGCAACACCGTAGTCTGTTATTGCAATTAGTTTTGCGTAGTTGTACTAAATTATGTAGACAGATATTTGTACTGTCTTACTGTAGTAAAATTCATTATAGATGGATTATAACTTAATGGTAATTAAATGCGCATTTACGCTGATCACATCCATTATACACATTGTACATTGATACACTGGGAAATTTAATATCGTGTGATTATTATTCATATATGAAGCAACAATTATGATAAAATCTAGTTTTGGTACGGGTGCACAATGAAGATACTCCTCATAAACTACTTTTATTTGTTTGCTACGTAATTCAATATAAATTTTGTATAGTAATGATGGTTTGTACGCAGACACGGATAGGACTTCTGAAGTAACATTTGAGAATATCTGTAGAATCTTTCTCTAGAACATTCACAAAATTCAAGGCGTCTGTTTAACTTCACAGCTCTTTCCCTAAGGAATAAGGAAAGAGAAAGGCAGAATTTGGCTACACAAACAATACGATTGCAAACATAAAAGGGTCGAAAATTTTATTAGTAACGGACTGCAATCGCTTCAAAAATCCGACTTTAGCCTTCTTAGGCAGAAAGTAAGAGAGTGTTGCTATGCTTAAATTTTTTTGCTTTGCTTCTTATTATACTACTGTTGGTGGTTCGAGAGAGGCTCTGTATATATATCTGTCATGACATAAATAGTCCGTTTGTTACAGAATCAATGAAAGTGTAGTGGATCTATCCCAAATGTTAATAACACATAATCGTTGTTTAAAAACGCTTATGTATTCTGTGTATTGTGTCTATGGCGTTCAAAATGTCGAAGAGGTTGTAAAAGCACTCTATTTGTGCAAAACCTGTAAGTGTGCGTCTGTGTGTATGTGTACGTATGTGTGTGTGTGTGTGTGTGTGTGTGTGCGGGGTGGGCGGCAGTCCTCATGCTCACACCCGCGCCCACTAATACTAAAAAACAATATTTCACAAGTATCAGATTTTCACCCTGCTCGTCAACAAATTTTCCGTCTCGATGTAAATTAGATTTTCATAACTCCGTTCGCAAAAACCGCCGTTGGTCTCTATACCCACCCAGGTTATTCCGTTTATCACCGTTACATCCTGGTGCCTTTCTTTTGGACTTAATATTTTTCTCTCATCTATGACAACATCTAGTCAAGTGACCTCTTCCCTTCAGATTTCAGATTAATGATGAAATGTTTTTTAACTTCTCATGAATGATGTGTAACCTGCCTGTATTTTCTCCTCAATTTGATTTTAAAACAGTATTTGATAAGGAGTACAGATAATGAAGAGCTATCGCTTTTTAAATAAAACATTATTTTAAAAATTGTCTCATGTCGGTAACAGAAGTACCGTATGTAGAAAACGCATAAGAATGGAACACATTGATGAAATCTAACGCACTTCGGGCTTTATATGGTAACTTTTCACAATCGGAGTTTTAATTAACACCCCCAAACCGGTATCACAGGTACCAAATTGTGTCAGTGTGGTGATGAAATTTAAATCTTTACAGAAAAGCTTTTTTTTAAAACCCTGATAAAGAAGAAAGTATAAAAATTTGAAATTAAACATTTTCAGCCACTGCAGGAACTTGGGTATCTCATTTTTTTTTAAACTGTATATTGGAAAACAGAGTTGGTGCCACTGTGACAGTTATTGGCATCTTGTCATTCTTTTGCGTTCCAATAAGATATTCCGCCGCAATGGCGCCATCTCTGACTTATATTCGGATTCATGGATCTTTCATGTGGTATCTGAGTTACCAACTAGAAGTGCTTTGTTTGGCATCAAGGCTGATTGAAGTCAGACGCTGTTAAAGGCATGAGCAGAGAAAGATGATTTCGTAAGATGAGGCTTAAACAAATCACTTTCCAAATATTTACTTTATTTTGTATGGTACATGGCAGCTTTATGAAACTTACACATTTATTTCCTTGAAGAGTTGTTCTATGTGATAGGATGTAAATTTGGACTTTTACCACTGGTGTCAAAAAAGGCGGAGTGCCAGCAGCTGTACTGAAAAATACAAAATATTATTCATCGACATCCAATAAATAGAATTGTATAAATCTGCCATATACTCTAAAGTTACGTTTTTTGCCTTTATATTAACCTTATTGATCAACAAATCACAGTTTTAATTCTCATATGGTTTTAATGAAATTTAACGGTTGCTGGCAGGAGATGCTAAAGCTCTATGAGGCGTGCCAACTCCTCTCATTTCTACAGCTATTGGCAGTGCCAAAAATGATGCCTGTTGACATTTCCCTAATTCTTTCTTCATCAACATGTGCAGAATTACGTCTTCGATGGTTAAGATAGCAGGAAAACGTTTGTTTACAAATCTACCGATATACAGGTAGCCTTACCAGAGACTCAGGAAGGGTGGAGGGTGTATAGCCGAAAAAGCATCAAAGAGGTTAAAACTTCCAACGCCAAACTTACGGTTTCGAAAAACAATCTAATTTTTAAAATCTCCTATGGGACCTCGATCAGTACTTAGTGCAGATGAAGAATAAGTTTTAGTCAAATGGACAAACGAATGCTCCTGAAAAGAACTTCCTCAGAGGAAGGTGGGTGTTCCTCCGTCTATTCAATAATTTCTGTCTACCACAGGAAACCCTTTTTAAAGATAACATGCCTGGGAAAGAATAGTTTTGAGACTTTTTCGCCGTTGTCCTCTTGCACTGGTGAAAGTGTGTGTAACCTCATGGAGTGCCACACTTGGTGACGGATTTCATAAAATGGTAAAAAGCTATTTATCTGTACAGGTTGTTTAGGCAGCCGGTGTTTCCAAACACAATATAGTTATCTCGTTCAGTTACTTCAGCAGGTTTTTTATGTCTTAGAAGATGAGAAAACGTTGGACATTTTTCAAGACCCAACAAGAATTTTTAATGCTGATAAAACAGGTTTCCAATTTCTCTCAAAGGCAGGAAAAGTTTTAGCATTCAAAGGGACAAAAATACGTATGAAGTTGGTAGAGGTGTGGCAATGGCTTCCATAAGAATCGTGCCTGCTCTCTCTGTTTCTGGAATAATGCGCCCACCCTTGCCGATATATCCATACAAAAGAATTCCATCTGAAATCATAAGGAGTTCCTGAACATTGGAGGGTGAGACACTTCCCTACTGAATGGATGACATCAAAGTCTTCAACGAATATACTGGAAATGTTTTCAATCCACATCTTGGAAAATATAAGGTCAAGTTCCCTCTTAACATTTACGCCTATGGACACCGCACCCATCTAAGATTTCAACTGTGTGAACTCTGCTCTGAATGAGCCAAAACCTTGATTTCTGTCAGTCCAAATGCCACAAGACTCCTCCAAACACTGGAAGTTGCAGCTTTCAGACCACTGAAATTGGAATGGAAATGAGCAGTCCTAGAGTGGTATAGGGAAAATTATGACAAGATATTAAACAAGGAATAGTTTGCAACAGTCCTGGATGTAGCTCTGAAGAAATATTATGTAGATTGATGAGCTATACGAGGGTTTCGTGCTTGTGGCTTTTACCAATGGAATCCACAAAACACGGGCTTCTTGCTGTTTCTTGGAAAAAACTAACCATAAAAGCACCATCCCGAAAAGCTATCTCGACCCCAACGTACAAAATGTTAGAAGAAATTGTGGGAAGTTAACTTATAACAGAGCTCAAGATAAGAGAAGGAAAAAAGAGGTACAGCCTACACCCAAGAGACACATTGGTGCATTATCAGGAACATCATCAGAGGAGCTAGAACTTCCAGGTAGCAACCGTATAATAATGCAGAATTAAGAAATATAATCTACTAAAAAAAAAACAAACAAATATTTGATCTTGACGTGGCAGAGATTACTCCAAATACTATGGATGGAAATCTTGGCACAGGTACAGCCTTACATGCAGGAACTGAAAAGAGGCTTAACGATAAACACATTTCTCCTATCCAAGAAGCTTTGCACACAACGAAAAGAAGTTTAAGAGAAATACAGAGAGGATGCTATTTGTAATAACATATACAACATGGAAATATTTATTTCAGGAGAAAGAAAACAAGAAGAAAGACGAAAAACTTGCTAAAGTAGAAAAAATAAAGAAAGTTAAAATGAGAAAGAAGTAAATAACGCACAGAGCAGGTAAATCTAGTACTGAAAAAAACAGCGATATAAGGAGAACATCTTTATCGTTGCACCGTGCATTCTGTAGTTTATTTAATTAATATACCAACAAATGTACATATATTCATTTAATGATCTAAAGTTCACATTAAAACACTTAAAACGCTCCTACATGTTTCGATCATACGATCGTCCTCAGGGAGCATACTTTGTTCCTTGCTAAAGTTACAGTTTAAAACACTCAGTGATTTACTGCGTTATATTAATTTGGTGCTGTGGCACTTTATTTTAGTTCTGTTGTCGAAATAAACAATAGCTTAGAATGGTAAGTACCATTATACAAGAACAAAGAAGGGTGTCTGAATGATGCCAACCACTGTATGTACGTATAGCCGTATACTGCAGGTGCAGAGATGCGGTTACTCGGTTGATTAAACAATCCCCGCAACACGCGACCCTCATGACTATGATCCAGACCTGTATTCAATAGGATATTCGCTCCAAGATTACACGCCATTATATCAGTGCCCCTGTTTAATCATTTGATACCATCATAAGCCCTCTGATTGCTTTAGAATTCCTTGTGCCCGGAACAAAACTGGTGTTCACTGCTGCGTAGTTCTAATTATGCAGCAATATTTCTTTAAATTACATTAAACGCTTACAATACATTAAATGTTATATTTAATATGTAATCATATACAAACGTAATTAACATATCAAGTATTAATTTTAATATAAAGTGCTACATATCGCTTTCCTAAACTTGGATTATCAATGTCATATTCATCGGACCTACCAATTCAAGGAGGCTGAAACCGAGTGAAATAAAGAATGGTGACAAAACAGTCATGTATACAAAAGATAACACCGTACTGGTGTGCAAATTCTGTCCTGAGCAATATAAACAAATGTACTTGTGTAAAAGGTTCGATCGGTCACACGATGCTCTTTCACCCGTACGGAAATAATAAAAGTCTTTCAAGCCTCTAAGTGTGATGGGTGCGAGATTCTACTGCACATGGTGCATATTACAGGGAAAGTATATTGAATATCACGGTTTATTGCACAAGAATTTTGTTCTTTATTTATTGCGTTTGCAGATGCACCACAAATCGAGATTTTTCTTCTTCGTCAAATTATTATTTGAATCTCTGATACGAGTTTAGTTATGAAAATATGGAAGCTCCATTGCAACGTTCCTGCAAGTCGAAATAAACAGATAGAAGCAGAAAAATAAGTTCAGACCTAACGTTTATTTTAATATAAATTTAGCCAGCAGAAAAATTTATAGCGATTCTAATTATTTTTTAAGCTCTTGGTTCCGTGCATCTTAATTCAATGTTAATAAAAATCCAACCAGATGCAACAGTATGCAGATACTTGTATTCATTTACTGCCAAATCACTCTACATGTTTCGGGTGTCAGGCCACGTTGGAGGGAAGTAGCTGTACCAGTATTATGAACTGTACCGGAGGCTGCGGTTACAGTTTTTAGTACTCCTGATAATGGGTGCTGTGACACCCGAAACATGTAGAGTGACTTTGCAGTAAATAAATATCTGCATACTGTTGCATCTGGTTGGATTT
>Ga0123352_10018388_pt1 | contig 11139 bp, 9 predicted proteins | sample TergutLab28metaG_FD_89700 | JGI IMG/M metagenome (GOLD analysis project Ga0123352, IMG submission 89700) | Labiotermes labralis P1 segment gut microbial communities from Petit-Saut dam, French Guiana - Lab288 P1 | ecosystem: Host-associated > Arthropoda: Insects > Digestive system > Gut ... | reverse complement strand
CATTCCTGTTGTTCCACAGCCCCCATACTCCCCTGATCTGAGTCCGTGCGACTTCTTTTTGTTCCCAAAACTAAAGTTTCACCTTAAAGGACGCCATTTTGGGACGGTGGAAAACATCCAAAACGCTGTAACTGACCAACTAAAAGCGATTCCGGTTAGTGACTACCAGCGTTGCTACGAAGAGTGGGAACAATGTCTCTGGAGGTGTGTAGCCTCCCAAGGGAACTATTTTGAAGGGGACAAACTCGATTTGTAGTTTAAAAGTGAGTACAGAGTTATATTGAATCAGTCTCATTACTTTATTTACAGACCTTGTATTAGCATCTTAGCACACAGTCATTCCTCCTGTTAGCAAGAAGTTCCTTTACTCTGCCACATTTTCATCTGTATTTTGTTCACTGATGGTAGTCCTGATCATTCATTACTTTCAACAGAGGTCACACTGCTACTGAACTTGGAAAACATTTAAAAAACATGAGTTCCTGCTGCTGGCAAATGTCCAGCAGCTACTTTCAACAGCTGGAAAAATTCCACATTACATCCAGTTCAGAGCAAAATTTGATGCAGATATGCTGTTCTTACAGGTCTGCCACTTTCTTGGTACAACAAGGTCACAAATGGAACACAACACAGGTACATTTAATAAGACATTACTCAACAGTCACACGTGCTACAGTCTTATCCCAAGCAGGAAATGACATGCCAGTTTCTACTCTAATCTACATCTGGCAGTAGAAGTTGGTGCTAGCAGCAGTAGTGTCATGTTCTTGTCAGTTCAGAAATTATATGATTGCACTGTATCAGTACAATGACCTTACACTCTTTTTGATTTCATGGAACACATATATAAATTAAATTTCTGAATGTGATTCTTTTAAGGAAACCTACAACTAAAATTCACAGTACCTGTCTACTTGTTATACTTCATCTAAGAAATGAATAACAGCAGGCTAAGTGTATTGTATTGTATTTACCTGACTAGAAGACATGAATTTTTCCAAAATATGAAGATGCATTGGAGAGCTGGGAGTCACCTTAAACTTATACACTAAATTTGATGTGTTCCTTGTAAGTGTTTTCCAGAAACTTTGAGATTGCGAAGAGTTCGCATTTCATAGACAGCGAAATATAATATTTATAAAAGCTATTTGGAAGTTATCCAAACCGCACATTACATTCATATTAGCTATTTTATTCAACCAACCTTTTAATGCACAATTCTATAACCTAAGATACACCTACTGATTAGCTATTCCAATGCTACACTATAGTCAAATATTTTACTGACCATGGCTATTAACCATCTACCATCAAGTGACTCTCAAGAATTATTTGGAAACTGTGCTTTGGTGCAAAGGTGCATTCTACATAAGTGACTGGACTGTGTTTATATCCATCTGGCTTGTGGGAAGATCGAACAGTTATATGGTGGACTCTCTGAGGATGACGCCTTGTGCGATGAAAGGCATTGGAGTAGCTAATTTATAAGTGTAACTTAGTTAATCGAATTGTGGTTTAAAGGGTTGGTTGGATAAAACAGCTAATATTATAAAAGCTATTTGTTTTACAAAGGATTAAGAACATTTCCTTTTTTTTTTTTTAATTGTTCTGTTACGTGTGTGGGTTCAAGTACAGGTACTTCTTCTCCACAAGCAAAGTACTGCAACTATGTGACCATCACTAGGCACCCATATTAATTCAATTCAAGTTAATTTATTCCATTACAAAGTACGGTACTACAATCATGAAATATGGAATCATTCTGTATAGCATCACCATACAAACTTCCTCAGCAAATTATTTTCTTCATGAAGATGAAGGTAAGAACTGACAAATGACTGGAGCAATGCTTGAGCACTGTAGCGTTTTATTTAATAGAACCTCAACTGCCAACTTCATGCAGCACCAACAGCTAATGACAGATATATGACTATGGAGCATTGGTGGAATTACAATGACAAAGAAAACATAAAGCACTTACAAAAGAACCCTTCCCAGTGCCACTGCCCACAAGAAATTACACAAAAAAAAAAGCCACTGAATTGAATGTGGACCTCTGCCAGAACAGGCAGATGGCTACCACCTGAACTATGACACTTCATACTAACCACAGGAAACATCACCTTCAGCACATAATGAACATCCATAATGGGTATCAACATAACCTTCACATATTTTCAAAGAAACTATGGTAACAAAATTTGTTCTTGGTCACCCAAACGATGTGTTTGTGTCCCGGAATCTAGAGACAATAAATGTAACAGCCACAAACAACAGAACTGTTTCTCTAATTGCAGAACAGATTTTCCTGCTACAGGCAAGCCAGTAAATCCTTACAAGTTACATAACAGACACAGTCCTGCCCAGATTACTTGTTTTGCTTTCCAGAACATAATAAGGAACATAAATGTACGCAATTCTCCAACACATAGTGAGTTTAGGTGAAACTAATCAATACTGTAACACAAAGAACTCCACTGCAAATTTAAACATTTAAATAAGTGAGAAAACATCAACTGCTGACTGACATTTCATACTGATCCTGGAAAATCTGCACACAATCTTCAGATAGAACTGACTGACCTGCAAAGTGGCAGAGAAATCAAAATGTTGCGAGGCATGCCAGTAATAAGTGACTCAAAATGTATCAACCGAAGGACTTCAGGAGGAAAATTCTTAAATTATTGGCATCTGCATACACACACAACCAAAATTTATCTTGAATGAAGGATAAGAAATTGAAGTTACTGGTACAGATGACATACATATATTTCAATACAATTCTACATATGTCACAGTGCTACCGCTCTGTTTACACTTGGACACATGAGTATACAGCTCACTTTCCATTGCTCGGCTCGGAGAACCTGAAGGTCTTCTCTCTGGGTAATATATGTATGAGGTCTCTGCAAAGTCTGCAATCCACTACGCCAACTATTACTCACAATTAAACACAATCTGAACTTCCTGGTTTACTGAAGAATGTTTCACCCTTATGGTTTACAGTAATCATATGCAATAATAGCAAGTTACTATATGTTACACTTGAAGTACATACAGCTAATTTTCACTTTGTTTATACGACTGTATAAGTGTTAATATTATTAGTTTACTCTGTTCGTTGAACTCAAAATTTAGCTTCCTCTACACTGAAATCACATATACCACTTTCTAATTGAACTTTTGCCATAAACTATCCAATTGTAATGGATCACCAAACTCTGCGTCCATGCTACTCCAATGGTCAAAATGGAGTATATTCTGCTCACTTGCATTTTGCTTCACTCCCCTTCCTATGTACTGAAGTGATTCTACTAGCTGAAATTCAGATTTAGAGAGATCCAATAGGCCGAATTAAACTTTCTAGAAAGTTACACTTGATTGGTTGTGCTAATTCAAGTCAGCAAACCCCACACTTATGATACATGAACATTTTGGGGTGTTGCCCACTGGCATTTCCTACTGAATGAATTATGCCCTCAAAAGTGTCAAAGCCACCCAGAAACACTGAGCTGCCAAACTCCTACCAACCTGACAGTTGATGGATGTTCTGCCAAGTCTCATGTTTTGAATGCAGTAATGGCACTCATACACTCCTGCTGTTTCCTCTAGCAATGTTATTTACCACCAAAAGTCCCTGTTTCTCATTGACTGCCCAAAATGAATGAATCATAACAAAGCATATTCAGGGTTTGAACCTTAATCACTGGTCCATTTCAGGACATGAATCTGAAAGGCTGGTAACAAAGGCAATATCATAAAGCACAACATGGTGCACAATCTGGAAAGCATAATGAATTTTTTTACACGTAATAACAGGCAATAAACAGTCCCCAAACTTTTAAAAATAATTATAAATAAAGTACCTCTGAAAACTACTGAAATATGTAATGCATAGAAACATCATCAGAAGTTGTCTTACACACATACTGCAATCACACTAGAGAAGACAGTGATGCAAGGATATATTGTGCTGTTATGAGGATGTCAGTGATGACAGTGTTGAGGCAATTTCAAGGAGTCTGGGCTCAACCCACCTACAAGACCATCCATGTATGCTGCATACAAGCAGACCATCTCTGTAGAAATGACCTGTCACTAAAGCGACTGCAGACACATGACTAACTTTTCAGCAATTTAAAACAGGTAATGGTGTTAAGCTATGCTAAAACAGTGCCTTAAAATCTCAACAAACTCAACATTCATACATTCATATCGTTCATTCCATGCACTGTGAACTGATTTATAAACTATGAGTAGTAAAACACACACTCTACAAAATTGTGTGTTTGTTGATGCTGATAAGGTTCGTACATCAAAGCTCACAGTTAGGGAAACTTGTGTATCAGTTGACATAAAAACGTTGTCAAATGTCTGGAATAAGACCATCATTTTGACATGTGTGGAGTCACCACTGGGGTCATAATAAAATGTGCTGTGTGGATAAGACTATGAAATGACTTCTGTCTGCTCTACAGTATCATTACAGTACCATGACTACTTTTCTTATAACAATTTCTCAACAGTGTAAAGATGTAGCTATCCCATGCTTTGGGTTATTACTATATTATTACAGTTTAAGTACGCTATATGTCACTGGATGTTTAAAATGTGCTTTAGAAAATCTTCTTGCACCAATGGAATACAAACTACTTCCAACTGCAAAACACATCCTTCATGTAACATGTTGTCCACCCCAATCCAATGTCAAAAGAAATGAATGTTCACTCACAAGTAAATTTGATGAACCTGGAAAGCCAGCTGCAACATTCCTCCCTGCAGGATTCCATGTTTCTTGTTGGGGATAAGCCATACCTTTTTTTAATGCTTCACTTTGCATTGCCTCTTCAAATGTTGGAGGTGGGGTATTCCCTTCTTCCATTGAAGTTATTAATGGCTTTGACATCTGCAAGCAACATACAAGCCCAAGTGAAAGACATTTCCTTCTATAATACAATGGATGTTATTTGAAAACCAGTCCACGAAATAATGCTGATAGCAAGCTTTCATCCTATAAATTAAACAAAAATAATTACTAGCAAGACTAGGACACACAACTCTTCAAATGCACAACAAAAATGTATTCTTATAAACAGTCTCAGAAGAGTAAACAAATTAATAAGGTATACTTACTTACTTACTCCATGGTGCAGAGTCCTTCTTGAGGAGCTAACTGGTTTGCAGCTAGTCAAGAAATTCCCCGCATTTTACGGAACCCGAAGGTTCATTACCACACCCACAAGCGTCCGCCACCTGTCTCTATCCTGGGCCAGCCCAATCCAGTCCATATACCCACATCCCACCTCCTGGAGATCCATCCCAATATCATCCACCCATCTATGCCTAGGTCTCCCCAGTGGTCTCCTTCCCTCTGGTTTTCCCAGCAAGACCCTATACACCCCCCTCTCCTCAACCAAACACGCCACATGTCCAGCCCATCTCATTCTTCTCAATTTTATCACCCGCACAATATTGGGTGAGGAGTACAAATCATTTAGCTCCTCGTTATGCAATCTCCTCCATTCCCCCATTACCTCGTCCCTCCTAGGTCCAAATATTCCCCTCAACACCATGTTCTCAAACACCCTCAGCTTCCTTTCCTCCCGCAATGTCAGTGACCAAGCTTCACACCCATACAAAACACCAGGCAAAATTATAGTTCTATATATCTTGATCTTTAAATTTTTGGATAGGAACCTGGAAGACAAAAGATTCAGTTCATACCTCACAGAAAACAATGCATGTTTCCATTACAAGTAACAATTAGCTGATAGTGTGCACAGGAACAACTGCTGCTTGTTGTCAGGACTACAAAGCGCACCTCCATACACCATGTGAGAAAAGTGCACAGTTCTTTAATATGAAACGCAGCAGCATATACAGTTAGCGTCGGGCTTCAGTGACGGAAGAAATAACTACCAAATAGCAGGAGTACAAGTCCAGAAGAAAGACGCACAAACTACAGCAAGGCATCAAAACCAGTTCTTACCAACAACTTGAGTGTAGGTTCAAAATCTCCTCTCTCTATGCTTCTCAATTTCTCTGAATAAAGCACATGCATTGCCAATGAACACATCACTAGAAGATTATCACTGACAACAGATTTGATGTGTTGTATATATTAGCATGAGAAGCTTAGCATGTTGATGAGATTATGAATAAGATGACCCAATTAATGAGGTTCAATCCTGAGCATAGATGCAGATTTTTCTTTACAACTTTGCCTCCAGGCCAGCTCCATGGGCTACCGAACCTTCTAAGGAACGGGTACTATGAACACTTTCCCAGGATGTAAAGCACCAGTTTGACAGTAACCAATCACCACCATCTAATGCTAAGATTAAAAGTGAATGCAGCTGTACTTGCTCCAGAAGACCATGGACTGAACTGTGTCAGTCCTTTACTAATTAAACATTATCATTATTATAAAAAAAAAAAAAAATTTAAAACTACAAACTATCAACACAGTCATGCGTCGCTTAATGACAGGGAAATGCATTGTTAGGCGATTTCGTCGTTGTGTGAATGTCATACAGTGTAAACAGGTACAGGTATTTAGTCAATAACACAACAAATATTTCTAATGATGTTTATTAGAGGATGATAACAACTACATGTTTTGGCCTATTCCGGCCATCATCAGGTTTACATCCGAAAGAGTATTAGTGTTTATAAGATTTATGCAGTTATGTAACGATGGTGAGATCTCATCATCTGTGCTTTTGATTATTACTACTATTAAGAGATGTGGCTGGGGAGGAGATCTCACCATCATGAGATCTCATCATCTGTGCTTTTGATTATTACTACTACTAAGAGACGTGGCTGTGGGGGAGATCTCATCATCGTTACATAACCGCATAAATCTTATAAACACTAATACTCTTTCGGATGTAAACCTGATGATGGCCGGAATAGGCCGAAACATGTAGTTGTTATCATCATCTAATAAACAACATTAGAAATATATGTTGTGTTATTGACTAAATAACTGTACCTATTTATTTCTACACACAACGGAGATGGCACATTTCAGAGTCATACAGTGTACTTACACAAACCTAGATAGTACAGTATAGCCTACTACACGCCTAGGCTATATGGTATAGCATATTACTCTTAGGCTACAAACCTGTACAGCATGTTACTGTACTGAATACTGTAGGCAATTGTAACACAATGGTAAGTACATAATACTATATTATAATGTTATAATCTCATGGGACAACCAGGTCGTACATGCGATCCGTCGTTGAATGAAATGTCGTTATTCGATGCATGACTGTATATGAATATTCTAAGCAGCACGGTGCAAGCCTGTTTGTTGTTTCTGCACAAAACAAAGATATAACTGATCTTAGTAATTAACCAACTTAATGCACAAATTCTTGTTTTATAATAAGTTTATATGCCTATACATGTTTCGAGCACTGTGTGTTCATCATCAGGTGGTCAAAATTGTATTATACAGCATCTGGTATCATCACACATCCTCTCTCAACCGGTGCACCGGATGGCCACCTACAGGTGTGATGATACCAGATGCTGTATAATACAATTTTGACCTCCTGATGATGAGCACATAGTGCTGGAAACATGTAGAGGCATATAATAAACTTATTACAAAACAAGATTTTGTGCATTAAGTTGGTTAATTACTAAGATTATACTGCAATGCACGGTCAGCAGAACATCGAAAGATAAAACTGATTTCACTTAGATACAACATTACAGCAGCACGAAACAGAAGTGCCTGAAGTCAAAGTCAGTATTATGGTGCAGACTGTTGCCAGAAAAAAAGTACACATAAACCATCATTAACTACATGTACTACTACTATCACCACTTTACTACTTCCACTACTACAACTACCACTATTACTACCACCACTACTACAACCACCACCACCATTACTACTACTACTACTACAGCTGTTTTTCTAGAATTTAAGTGCATGCCACTGTATTCAGTGACAGTGCAGTTTCATGGAAAACATTTAAGTAATAACAGAGGACAACTTTACTACAATGCAAAGATATTCATTATACCGCGGTGTCTATCAAAGACAGTGATGTACGCAAGTGGCACAACTGAAGGGTTATATGCAGGCACAACAGCTAGAGCCAGGATTTGTCAAAATTCCATGCCTGCTTGCAATACACATTCCACTATTATTTTAAATCTCCACACATGAATTTATCTTCCTACAAAATTTACCTCTTCTGTCATTTTCATGGTAAAGTCATCATCATCTTCATCATCATCCAACATGCCTTCATCTTCCTCGTCGTCATCATCCTCATCGTCATCGTCATCATCATCATCATCATCTTCGTTTACTTCTTCTTCTGTATCATCATCATCCTCATCTTCGTCGTCATCACTGCTGCAGGAGAAGGCAATCAAATCATTAGACTGACAATTAAGGGCCCCATACACTCTAAGTTAAACTGTGCAATTTAACTGTGTAAAAAACTGCACAAAAAACTGAACTGAATGTTCTCTGGCACAGCACAGGTTTGTCAGTTTTTTTTTGTCAGTTCTGTGTGTCTTCTTGTGCGTGTGACTGTGGTGGATAAAAACAAGGCTGTTGTTTGTTGTTTGCTAGCCACATCGGCCATAATGTTACCCGAAAAGAAGAAAAGAAAGCGTAAAATGTGCAATAAGAAGTGGTATTTGAAAAGGAATATATCATGCGATGTTCATCTGCTGAATGAATTGCTAGAAACGGATGTGCCTTGAGATGTGCCATCGTGGTGTCGGCAGGTAAATTGAGGAAACTGTGGGATTCCCTGAGTGAACTGCACAGTTCTCTGTGTGAAAGACGACTGGAAAGGACAGTTCTTAGGCCCGCGCTAGTGCCTGTCAAAACTGCAGAGTTTACTCAGTTTTTTCTTCAGGTATGACGTCACACAGTAAAATCGTCCAGTTTAACTGGGAGTGTATAGGGTGCTTCATAAACGGTCATCAGAAACATACGTTAGTTTCAATAAAACTAATATGGTGTCACAGAACTCATACCTGTTGGCAATTTATTACTGGGGACACCCTAAAGAACTAAAGGCAGAAAGCAAAGCTGTTGCAGCCAGCATGTCTATTGAAATGCTGCCTCCAGGCATGGATAATTGAAACAATCTCCAGATACAGTATGCATACACATGGATAACATACCAATCAAATTTTTATGAGAATAATACAGCCTCTGTTTATACCCAGAGCTGTACGCATAACATGTCACTGAATATATGCATTTAGAATATATTTCTCATACACGACAATGCCCTAAACTTACAGGTAATGAAGTTTTGTGGCAATTATGTACATACATAACAATGAGATCAAAACTTGTGTGAATGGGTTCAGTGTGGGAATCTGGGAGTATGCGGGACTGGATGAAAGTTAAGCGTAGTACAGTAAGCCAAACTCGTTAGCTGGTTTGCACATTGCGGTTTTGCTTATTCGGAGAAGAATTACTGTGAACACCCTTGTGCATCATGCTGTAACTCCCTCATGTGTTTGTTGCCAATCTTGCATACTAATATACCAGAGGCCACATCCGTATGTGCTTGTTTATCAGTAGCTACCTAATCATACTTCCTGCAATTTTTAGACATGATGCCATCATGTTTTCATTATGTGTGGAGAGGGATGTACTACCCGCTGATCGGGCCAAGTACAAAAGGGAAAGGGAAGTAAAGCCTGGTGGTGCTGGGTACAGGGGAATGAGAATTGTTGTTGTCAGATACATTTATGACATAAACGAATCAACAATTAATTTTATATGAAAAATTAACACAGGATCAGGGGAAGCATTAAAGCAAGTGTTTACCAAGAATTACAGATATGTGCGACTTGATGACGGAGATACGTTCTGAGAAATGCGTCATGCGAACATGTACTTATACAAACTCAGATAGTATAGCCTGTGGGCCGGGCAGCTCAGTCGGTATAGTGACTGACTACGGGCTGGACAGTCCGGGATCAAATCCCGCGGAGGATGAGATTTTCCGCCCATGCAGACCGACCCTGGGGCCCACCCAGCCTCCTGTAAAATGGGCACTGGGTCTTTTCTGGGAGTAAAGTGTGGCCGGGGCCTAATGCTGACCACTCTCCCCCTTCTAGTGCCGTGGTCATGGAAGAGTAGAGCTATACCTCTACCCACCCTCTGGGCCACACCGGGCCTGCATCACTTTACCTTCAGATAGTACAGCCTACTACACACAGGCATAGGCTATATGGTATAGCCTATTGCTCCTAGGCTACAAACCTGTACAGCAAGTTACTGTACTGAATACTGTAGGCAATTGTAACACAGTGGACAGTATTAAAATATTGTAATCTTATATCACAATATTATACTCTTACGGGACCACCGTTGTATCTGCGGTCTGTTGATGGCCGAATTGTTGTTATGCTGCGCATACCTGTAGTATTTTGTGTTAGATGTCATGACCCCCACCCCATGAAGATCGAAAAGACTTTTGCATGTGTGTGTGTGTGTTGGGAAGGGGGTTGCCACTCATTGGTACTGTAGTGAGGGAGCATGCCATGTGGTACACAATCACTCTGTAGAGTCTGGGGGTGACTCCACGCAACATACGGAAAACAGATGTGTCAACATCTTCTGATCACGTGGCTGGTACACAGTGCTCAGAGCATGTCAAGATGATAATCAAGGAGACAGACTACTTGCAACAGCAACTCTTTAATCCCGATAAGAAAGGTCTGAAATTTAAGTATGAGATGCAGGCTATCATGGCACCACACAAGGAGTTGTATACGGACATGCAGAAGACAGAAAAGCAATTGAATATTACCTCTACTTTTGTTAAGTAATCAGCCTCCCCCTTTGTTTGAGAACATGGTGTTGAGGAGAATATTTGGACCGAGGAGGGACGAGGTAACGGGGGAATGGAGGAGATTGCATAGCGAGGAGCTAAATGATTTGTACTCCTCACCCAATATTGTGTGGGTGATAAAATTGAGAAGAATGAGATGGGCTGGGCATGTGGCGCATATGGGTGAGGAGAGGGGGGTGTATAGGGTCTTGGTGGGGAAGCCGGAGGGAAGGAGACCACTGGGGAGACCTAGGCGTAGATGGGTGGATAATATTAGGATGGATCTCCAGGAGGTGGGATG
>Ga0123352_10018387_pt1 | contig 11140 bp, 9 predicted proteins | sample TergutLab28metaG_FD_89700 | JGI IMG/M metagenome (GOLD analysis project Ga0123352, IMG submission 89700) | Labiotermes labralis P1 segment gut microbial communities from Petit-Saut dam, French Guiana - Lab288 P1 | ecosystem: Host-associated > Arthropoda: Insects > Digestive system > Gut ... | reverse complement strand
TGGGCCAGCCCAATCCAGTCCATATACCCACATCCCACCTCCTAGAGATCCATCCTAATATTATCCACCCATCTACGCCTAGGTCTCCCCAGTGGTCTCCTTCCCTCCGGTTTCCCCACCAAGTCCCTATACACCTCTCTCTCCTCACTCATATGCGCCACATGCCCTGTCCATCTCATTCTTCTCGATTTTATCACCGCACAATATTGGGTGAGGAGTACAAATCATTTAGCTCCACGTTATGCAATCTCCTCCATTCCCCCGTTACCTCGTCCCTCCTAGGTCCAAATAGTCTCCTCAAAACCATGTTCTCAAACACCCTCAACTTCCTTTCGGTCAAAATTCATTATGGCTCAGTCGTCTCCATATTAAATGTTATATAATCAGAGACACTAGAGGCGTCTTTAAAATAAACCATAAATAAATAAATAAAATACGGATAACGTCGCTAGGTAAAGATTCGTTTATAACTAAAGCAGCAGCAATCCCATTACAGGCTTACAGGCTTGGATAGGCTCTGAAGATTCCAAGAGGCTGAGGCTCCCAGATTTCAAGACAATCGGCACATGTAGGTGGTAAGATTGTCAGCCCTACGCACCGGCCGTCTTTACCCCCCCCCCCAGGAAATATTCCTGGTACTCATTACTTTTATAGACTAAGTCGACCCCAGGACCATAATGTGGCCGGTAGGATTATGTCAATGAAAAATTCCAATGACACCATCGGGAATGGAACCCGCGACCTTCCAGCTTGTGGCGCAGTGCCTCAACCAACAGCGTCACCGCATGCCCTGTTCATAACTAGCCGGAAGATTAAAGGTAATAGTTTGTAATGTGTATCTAATATTGTTCATTTATAGGATTATTCGCCAAAATTCGTGAAGGGATTCCTAAGTTTAATTATCTGAAATATCGTGCACTAAAAATGCAAAGCTTACCTCATTTGCTGCCTCTTAAAACAAACACTTAAAAAAAGAAGTAAATTATTCATTTCTCGCCACGCATTAAAATAACTGGACTCTGCGACCTGGAAAGTGCGCTCAACATGTGACATAAGCCACTCTTCCATGTAGTTCGGACTAACAAGGAAGCATATACAGGAACAAGTGAAATCCTTGGCAAATAGATTCGTGTTCAGCCTCCTGCAATAATTCAGACCGTTCCACCAGGGTCACCGGACCGACGCCAGCGTAACAGAACATCAAACTCTCTTTCATCGTTCGACATTCTTCACAAATTGCGCTTCGTTCCTTGCTACCAAGAAATTGATCTTTGCTGGAACTAACCTGCTACATTTTCCAGTGACTGAACCACAGTGCTTTATACCAGTCTCAAGTTATCATTCCTTACAACGACCAATTCTCACGTTCCTAGAGTTGAAACTGAATGCTTCTTGGGTAGGAATTCTGATGGAACGCGATGTGTCAACGGTCTTCTGCGTACAGTATACTAAGTAAATGAAAGGGTCATATCGAATCGTTTGATTCGGGTTGTGAAAGGTTACTTAGCCCGATAATATATACAAATTTTCCTCATAAAACATTTGCAATATAATGTTTATTTACTCACGTGGCATATTCAAAATAAGAATACTTCGCAGAATCATTTTGGGCGCTTTAGCAAAATTCGCGAAAAGTGCATATTAGTTTCGTCATGTCTGTCCGTCTGTTCCTCTGTCCTCATGTATCATCTCTACTCCTACTGGACAGATTTGAATATAATTTGACATTACGGACTTACTGAAATCCGTAGAGAAAATCCAAATTTGGTTAAAATCGCCAAAAAAAATGTCGAACCCTTTAGATGAAAACTTGGGTAATTTTACATTCTTGACAGCCATATAAAATATTCTTAAAACCACTGTTGCTCTACAAGCAAAAGAAATCATGGCTGCGACTGGTTTGTAACATTTTCAATATTCATACTGTTAACAGCCGGAAGTACAACTACAATATAGGAGACACTGTTTAATGCATTTCACTGACAAAAATGGTTACTCGATCTAGCCACAATGTTACTTTGTACTTTACAATTCCTATCTTGTTGTCAGTCCTTAGATACTAATAAAATACGTATCAAAAATCTTTTTCCTTTAGCACACTTATATGAAGCGCGTGTGATTTCAGATTCTCATGGCGGTCGGTGTGAAGCATACCGTCTTCCAGGACGCGAGGTGTAGCTTGGCAAGTATTAAGGTTCCATTTCTGCTCTGAAGAAACACACATACTTTTCTCCGAAACGTTCCCACGTACCCACCTACCGAACTGCACAGCGCAAATATTATTTCCGAAAACAAGTACATGAAAAGCTGATGAAGATACTTGAACATTAGCTGAGAAGATAAATAATATATGATACGTGTAATGGGCCGGGATAGCTCAGTCAGTATAGCGAATCGGTACGGGCTGGTTGGTCTAAGGATCGAATCCCGGTGGGGGTGAGATTTTTCCGCACCCGTCCAGACCGTTCCTGGAGCCCAACCAACCTCCTATACAATCGGTACCGGGTCTTTCCCGGAGGTAAAGCGGCCGGTGCGTGGCGTTGACCACCCACCCCCATCTAGCGCCGAGGTTAAAGAAAGAACAGAGCTATACCTTTACTCCACCTGTGGGAATTCGTGCCCTGTTATGGGGTGAACTTTAACTTTGCCCTCTACCTGTACCTTTATTATGATAACTGTGACAAATTGCAGCCATAATCCGTCGGAGATTCGAACTGCGCACACCTAAACTAAGTGTATAGACTATTACCGCTAGGCAGAACCGTCTGATGCACGTCTGAACAACAAACGAAAATTACGTTTAAAGATTATTTTGCCTTAGCCTGTGAGAATCTTCCCTTTACATTATAAGAAAAGCCATTAACCTCATACGCAAAGTGGGCGTTACAAATATTGCAAGTAGTTTCAAGCAATGCCTGCTGGGATTTGGGACAGGCCATACATTTAACTTTAGCATGACCTGAACAAGGCTGTGGGTCAGCTAACAGTTGCCAAGCCTACTGTAACGGTGCGATGCTATCAGTTTTAATTTTGTTACACACTTCTCAATAACATTCGACCTACCTGTTTCTTTTGTTAGCACATTCATTATTCATACTGTTTATCTTCTTGCTAAGGACGTTGTGTAATTCCTTCATATTTTCCTTGCCTCTGGGTCATATCCTACTTGCAAATTTGTAGGATAAGTTTATTTCCATTTCCGGTTAACTCCAATAGTTAATTTCAGGCAGCCCTAAAGTATTAAGATTTTGGGTTAGAAATTATGAGTCTTCCTCATTTGGGACTAAGCCCAAATTTCTCTCGGCAGTAAAAGATTCTTAACCTTTGAAAGTCTAGCAGTTACTAAACCTACCGCCATATTTAACACTTCAAATTCTGCATTTTACCCACATAATATATTTAGTATTACACCATCTGTTCACACTAATGGCAGCATGTTATGTTTCTTATGAGGTTCAGATTAATTTTAGTCTTCAAAGTGTAGACAAAGACAATATTTTGTCATTGTCCCAACTCAAGTACTGGGTGTGCAACAAGTAAGTTCAGCTACTCGGAGTTTTAAAAAGAGCACCTTGCCTTCTACTTCTGGGTCTTCCAACATTTCTTTATTTTTTCGGATTACGTAAGTGTTGTAATTCTGCCGTCAAACTAGAAATTGACCAAATCAATAAAGCAACAGCTTCGTTCACTCTTGCTCTGAGGCGAATATCAAGGACCATTACTGACTGTTGCACCGTAAGACTGTTCTGGAATTGAATTGTTCTGCGCAATGAAAGATAAAGCATGTATTGACACGGAGTCTGTTTGGAATCCGAAATAAATTTTTCTTAAAACAACCGGGAGACTGAAAATTTTAGGTAATGTTTGAGAAGGTGTTCATTTGTCGCTAGAGAGTGTGTGCAGCTGGACTTATCTAATATACATTTTCCGTGTAATTATACTAAACATGAAATATTTATTAGCAAATCGTTGCACAGTGCTTATATTTAAAGTTATAGGTACATTTTGCCTGTTGGGCGTTTGAAAATTTAATATTATATGTTTTCTGCGCAACTATAACGTACGAGTATACAGACTTGTCTGTTTCACCGTCGTCGTCATTGTCATCGTTTAATAATGATAATAATAATAATCTTCACTGCCGTTTTTGTCGTCATCATCATGACCTTTGTAGTGTCAGCGCCATTACACTTGTTCTTATGATTTCAAAGACTGACGCTGTTTCGTGCTTCTACGAAGTCTTTTCAGAGGATTTCTCCAAACACTTCGTTAACTTTTGATCCTTCAACTCTATGAATTTTCAATTTGAAACATGACCAATCAACGACTTGTAACTAACAGTACGTCATTTAGGAAGAAAATGACAATATTACTTAAATCTTAATACTCAGATATGTTAGGATCTTCCTAACCACAACATATATTATGTATTACTCAGCACTTTTATTAAATGTCAACAATCAATCAGAACCCAAAACGCATTCCTTAAAAGGAAGACCGTTAATGGCTTAGTGCTGACAGTGCAACTTGCTGAGCGCCTCAAAAAATATATTAACTTCCGGATAAGCTTCATCTCCTCGACGTTTTGTTACTCGTAGCACATGATTTAAATAAGTCGATGAATTAAAAGTAACATGAGGCATGCCGATTACCAAACTTTCACCCCTTTCACTGAATCCTTCTTTACACTCTGAAAAACTCCAAATTCCCATGATTAATTCACGATCCTCTTAAATCTTAACTATGCCAAGAACTCACCCTACGAAAATTCAAGATAATTGCTAGTCTCATCACGGCACAGAAACGTGAGCTTGTAACACACGAGAAGTGACAAATATCTGCACGGGAATCTTCATGTGAACAAACAGGGGGAACACAGAATTTTCAGTGAAGTTACATCAGCAACTGGTCGTAGAGAATTTCAAATTAGGGACAATTATGGCCAGCTGATTGTCCAAAAACAGATAGGATATAGAACTGGAAAGGCTTGCTCAATAAACAATCCGGTACTTAACAACAAATTATTGATATTTCTAAGTTTTCACACTGGGGAGTTTTCAGACCCTGGTCTTCTTGATATTGACAAGGAACAGCTTTCAATTGTCATCAGTATTGAAAAGAATCTAATCTTCCGACCATGACGATAGACAAAGAATGTCTCCTTCTCAATAGTCATTATTCACCTCCAAGATTGTATGTTTTAAGCACACAAGGACCATAACTTCAAACAATTTTTGTACGTCAGTAACAACAAGAGAGATTCTTCTACACGTCTATAAACAGTGAAAACCAAGAAGTGTCCTGCGGTAGTGATTGCTATGCCTGTCGGTTCTCACAACTGAATCTTATGGTCTCTTTCATTTATGCTGCAATAGAAAAGTCATTTAACTGACAAGCTTCATCATTGTACACATTATTAATTATCCTACTTTATTGGATATTAAATGCCCACACATCCGATTCTTGGATTTTGTTCACAGAACTCTAATAGGAGCGTTTCTTTGGAAATTACTGAAGGCTTTTACATTGATAAATACTAAACACTAATTTATGTGTAACCAAAATAATTCCTCAAATAATACACAATTAAGGTAATAGTAAATAATAAAGGGAGATAAAATATAAAATTACAAATTAAATTCGAACATCTCCGCCAGTGAAATAACTTTTAGCCATTGGATTAAGCACTCTTTCAGATCAATTTTCCTTACACATATTTATTTTCGGAGAACGTTTTTCATTGTAAAACTGAATTCCAAATACGTCGAATATTTCATTACAGATATTCTTAATAAACTTGCTTCCCTGCAGATTCTTTGGAGTTTACTAAGCTTATTTTTTTACCTGTTTGTTCATTTATGACCTTTATAAAATGAATTAACTCCGGAAAAATATGGCTTAAGCGCGAGCAGTTGTAACTCTGGAGATGGAACGGATCAAAGGGTCCAATCCTTTATGTTTATGATGATGATGACAATATGGCTTAAAGTCTAAGTTCCTAGACAACCTTGAAGGAAATCTAGCTACTCGAATTTGGAAACACAGTCGGCCCTAGAGTTTGTCGAGTATAATTCTACGTCACAGAAATACAGATACGCAGGAAGACGGACTCACATGACATCCACATAAGACGTCCTATGTTACTTCTCAAAGGAAGCTTAAAAGTCTGACTGTATTTTCTGGAGTTCGCAGAAGGAGAAGTAAAAGGTAAAAGGTAAAGCAATCCCATTACAGGCCTGGAGTGGCCCAGAGGGTTCTTAGGAAGTTAAGGTTCCAAGATTTCATGAAAACGGTACAGGATGGTGGTAAGTTTGTCAGCCTTACGCACCGGCCGCCTTTACCCCCAGAAAATACTCCTGGTACTCATTTCTGTTAGAGGCTGAGTCGACCTCAGGGCCATAGTGCGATCGGAGGGATTTTATGTCAATAAAGAATCCACTGACACCGGCTGGAATCGAGCCAGCGACCTTCCGATTTGTAGCGCAGCACCTTAGCCACTGTACTACCGCGGTCCCCCGCAGCAGGAGAAGTAGGTAATAAAATTCTTTTTCTTTCAAAGAAAAGGCGTTGGCTTTATGAGAAATTCAAGTTTCAGTGTCCTTTAACAGGCAATTGGCTGAGCTATATATAAAAAGAGGCGGAAATTTTAAAGTATGTTTGAAAACCTGTTGAATATTACAATCTGGAATACCTTACATGAACAGAGAAACCCTACATTAAATTTATGTATTTATACATACCACCTGATTATGGGAGGTAAAATTGTCACGAACGTATGACATTTCTCATATTTACGGACGGAGAGAGCCACCAAGTATGGAAAGCAAGAGTATGTTGAATATACGGTACAGGATAAGTGAGAAGGAATGATCTTGACGCTTTGGGGGTTGAAAGGGGGCCTAAAAGTATTCAAAATAGAAACAAGCAGAAAACTAATTACCCAATGTCACATCGAGCCTTGGACTTTGCAGGCCCTTGTGAACAGAGTGACGAACCTGCAGGTTCTGTAAGAGACATAAGCAACTCAGCGACGGTCAGCTTCAAGGAGTTAAATTGAAGGTATTTTTAACTTTTTATTACTTTCTTTCATCATGGATAGTTCAGTTGGCATAGTGGTTATGGCCTGAACGATCGAAGAATCGTGGTTCGATTCCTTGCGACAGCAAGATACATATCTACACAGAAATGTTGAGACCGGCTCTGGGGCACTACCAGTCTCCTATTCAACGAGTACCGCGGGCTCCCTCCCTGGGGTAAAGCGGTCTGAACGTGACCACTCATTCCCATCTAGAATCGAAGTTAAAAACGAGTTGCGTTTTACCCCTTTCCCCCATACACATTTGTGGCTTGAGCAATTATGAATGTAAAAAAAAAACTATAATATTATTTTTAATTTTATTTTATTATTGGCTGGGAAACGTAATCAGTTCCGAAAATGGCACAAAACAGTTACAGTTTTCTATTAATAAGGTTCAGAAAACTCTACATTACCTAGGAAATAGCCTCTTGATTGGGCCGCTTATGGGCTTCAGGCGTTATGTGTAATGTGCCACGAGAAAGACAAGGCAACTGCTGTAGCCTTTCTTCAGTGTCAACCTTAAAAGTTCTAGAAGAAGGTATTAAGTAAGAAAGGGAAGCGATATTCCTGTGGGGTCGGGTTCCATCGTCACTAGAAAAATGGAATTAAACGCCTTTGCTGTAAAATAATCATATTCTAATTCTCGGACTTGTATCATTTGGTCAAATCGATTTAGTTTCTGCTTTAAACACACTATATTTCAAGCTGGACATAGCATATCCTAGTAAAAGTACATTTGTTTCTAGGCACGCCATGAATGTATGTGCGGAGAGAGGAGTTGTAACTCCACTCATTCTTAGCCTCGAAACTAGTAGTGAGTGGTCACTTTCACCATACCGGACACTTTATTCTCCATTCCCATCGAAATGGAGGTTGGGTTGGCCCCACAGCCAGTGAGGTCACTTTTACAAAGACAGATATCCTCTGCTTCTGCCGGAATCGAACCCAGTTCCCTCATCTTCCAACTCGTTTCCCAGTCACTAATGACGACTACATTCCGGGTCTCTTAGCTTCCTTGTAATACGTTTAATACAAGTACGGTGGGACAGAGCGAGAGCGAGAGCGAGAGAGAGAGTGTGTGTGTGTGAGAGAGAGAGAGTGTGTGTGAGAGAGAGAGTGTGTGTGTGTGAGAGAGAGAGTGTGTGAGAGAGAGAGTGTGTGTGTGTGTGAGAGAGAGAGTGTGTGTGTGTGTGTGAGAGAGAGAGAGAGTGTGTGTGTGTGTGAGAGAGAGAGAAAGAGAGTGTGTGTGTGAGAGAGAGAGTGTGTGTGAGAGAGAGAGTGTGTGTGTGTGTGTGTGTGTGAGAGAGAGAGTTCTTATACAGCCATACCCCACAGAACCTCTCCCCTTCAACGTCTTCCCAGTAGAACTTCATAGAACGGACGTATCTCTCAGTAAAACGCTTTTGACCGATGCTTATACATGAAAAATTTAAATGAACATTCCCGATACTCAATACGTGCAGACAAACTGTACATGTTACTGGGTACAAAGCAGCTGTCTGCTAATTACCATATTAATTGTTTGATGATCAGGAAGGCATGTTTTAAGCATTTTTATGTCCTAACATGATAGGTCGTTACTTATACATAGGCGTTTTACTGTATTTTATTTATGTTTTAGGAAATTGGTGGAGGGGTGATTTTGGATTGATGTTATAAAGTGTAATTAAACGTTTCCCTTTTATAATAATGGGAATAGTCTCCCGGTTAGCATTGTCAGACAGAACGTCTGATTTTCAGGAACAGATTACTGACGGTAAGCGTTTAAAACTTTATCGATTATGGATCGACACATTTGAAAGTTGGCAGTCAATATGTGCAGTACGAACATTTACTAATTAAAAAAATTTCAGAAGCAGCTGCTGTGATTAACTAATTCCTCTGCCAATTTTTTATTTTGTACTATGACCAACAAATGCACAATTATCTCACAAATTATCACACTCTTACTTGTTTCGACACTGTCGTGTCATCCTCAGGGTGCTTGAAATCAATACCTTGGCAAGTTACGTAAGTATTTCAAATGCAGTTGTTGGTAATACAGTTTATAATCAAGATACTTCATATAGGTTCTTTGCAAATTCTCATATTATAGTAGTTCAAATCTCAGTATTATAAAAATCTTTAAAATATTAAAATTGTCCTATTTACAAAAAAAAGGGCTAAAATCATTTTGTTGCTACAATTCTCATGAAGTCAGTCTTTGTGGTGGCCGTATATACAGTCTTTATATTGACGCTACTGTCGTGTCGGTCCGGTACGTACATGCAATTGTTGGTCATAGTACAAAATAATAAGCGATGCACGGTACATGTATTAAAATAATTCCATTGGCAATGTTTTTCTAGCCCCCCTCCCCCCCCCCCAAAAAAAACTTCGTGCTTGCCAAATATTCGTCTACACAAAAAACTGAGTTTAGCAACATTAACCCCTATCCTGCTAACGTGGAGAATATGGTGAGCTCCTAATAACGCCAGCAGATGGCAGATGGGATTTAGCTCGGGGTTTAATGGGTTAACACAATATCCGCTGAAACATTTAACCATGACAAGAAGCAACCGAACGAAACCACTTGTACATGAAACAAACAGCCTAACCATATACACCAGCTGATGCGTTTCTGACACCCTTTCACCTTCTTGCTGATTTGTTCATTACGTACACATGACGGACGGAACCTTCCTTTATTGCGAGATTCTTGTCACTATCCCAAGAACGATGACGAAACCTGCTACTTTTTCTTCTCTGTTGACTTTTTTTTGCATGCTTATTATCTAAGAATTTTTTTTGTCAACCAAACGCCTTGAAGTTTCTCGGTGTTTTTTATACAATGCCGCGAAGCAGGTTCTTTCCTAACGAGCCGTTTTTCTTCTCAAGATGCAGATATGTCCAGGCTTTTTACAAACCAGAAGATTCATTACACCCTTAACAATACCACACATCTGTATTGTATCCGGAGACACTGCATTCCACAACAAACTCTCCTATCCATTTTAACCTAATCTTCCATCTACGGTTGGACATCCCAAACTCCTTCCAAATTCATTATTCATGACAGCATTTGGCATGAATTTTCATCTGCCTCCTACACGCTATATATATATATATATATATATAGTCAACCGGACTTCTTTTTGCGTAGTTTGATCGCCCGAATAATAATTTGTACAGAAACCACGCTAAAAAAAAATGTTGCCTTCGTGACTCGAATGATACATCAGTTGAATGATTCATCCATCGACGTTCTTATGTGTAGAATTAATGTGTTAGAGATTTCAGGAATGTAGGCAAGTAAAACAGCCCATACTCCCGCCGCATACTTCTTCTGCCAGGACTGGCCAGGACCTAATACGACAACTTAAGGCAAACCACAAATAAATGGCACTGCAGTGGATACCAGGACACTCTCAAATCGCAGGGAATGAACAAGCTGACGTACTGGCTAAGAAGGGCGCCAAAATTACACAAGCACATATTAGAGAAACATCCTACCACTCTATTAAACTGCATTTAAAACAGGTGTTCCAAAGTGTAGGCAGACATGAACAGGAGACAAGACTATCCCATAAACCGTGGAAACAAGAAATAGCCAAAATACCAGACTGGCCTAGAGGAAAAGCAGTTGCAGAATTTCGACTGTGCGTTGGGCATGAGTGCTTGGGCACACATCTTCAACGCACTGGAATCCGCCCTGAAACCTACTGCATGCTATGCAGCCTCCGCGAACCCATGGAGAGAAACCACCTAGGACAATATACCGCACTACTTAATAGGACAGAGTGTGGGCGATACTGGGAGGCTAGGACAAGAATGATGGAAAATTGACTTTGTCTTTTTACTATTACTATTTTGTGACTACATCTTATCATTAGGACTTTCATATTTACTTTGGATGTTTTTAGTATACTTACTCACTCCATGGTGCAGAGTCCCTCTTGAGAAGCTAACTGGTTTGCAGCCAGTCAAGAAATTCACCGCATTTCACGGAACCCGAAAGTTCATTACCGCACTCAAAAGCGTCCGCCACCTGTCTCTATCCTGGGCCAGCCCAATCCAGTCCAT
>Ga0123352_10018386_pt1 | contig 11141 bp, 6 predicted proteins | sample TergutLab28metaG_FD_89700 | JGI IMG/M metagenome (GOLD analysis project Ga0123352, IMG submission 89700) | Labiotermes labralis P1 segment gut microbial communities from Petit-Saut dam, French Guiana - Lab288 P1 | ecosystem: Host-associated > Arthropoda: Insects > Digestive system > Gut ... | reverse complement strand
TCTCTGTTTTCTAGACCTGGAGCCGCTACTTTTTCCATTCAAGTAGCTCCTCAATTGACCTCACGAGGCTGAGTGGACCCCGTTCCAGACCCACTACTATTCAGAAAATCTGGTAGCGCCGGGATCGAACCCGGGACCTCTTTATCTGTAGCCAGAAACTCTGACCACTAGACCACAGAGGCGGTCATCCTAAAAACATACACGTTGTAAAACCCCTGTAGACTCTCGCATAAAAAGTAAAGCAGTCCCATTACAGGCCTGGACAGACCCAGAGGGTTCTTAAGAAGTTAAGTTTCCCAGATTTCTTGACAACGGCACAGAATGGTTGTAGGTTGTCAGCCTTACGCACCGGCCACCTTTACCCCTTGGATATATTCCTGGTACTCATTTCTGTTAGAGGCTGAGTCGACTCCAGAGCCATTGTTGATCGGAAGGATTTTCTGTCAATGAAAAATCCACTGACACCTTCCGATTTGTAGCATAGCACCTTAACCGCTGTGCTACTGCGGTCCCCGTAGACTCTCATATAGCGAAATTAAAAACAAATGTCCCCTTCTCACACCAAGAAGGCATATAGGGTGTCTAGATGTACAACTGCACTCATTCTTAACCTCGACGCTGGACGAAGATTGAGTAGTCAGCTTCACTCTCCGGCCTCTTTACCCCGAGAAAGAAGCCCGGTACCCACTGAGCAGGGGGCTGTGTGGGCTAGACAGCCGGTGTGGGACTAACATGCAAAATTATACATATTCGAAAAATTCAATTTCTCCACTTCAATAATTTTAATACAAGAAATATTTACCTTCCACGGATGATGAAATCAAGTATTCACATTCCGCTCCTAGCTACAGCGCCATTTCCATGCAGAAATTAGTCAGGGAACACAGTTTGTAGTTATTTAACGACGATTTATCCACCGCAGATGCTGACTAGCGCCGAACGTTATGTCAGATTTATCGCATTGGGTGAAAATGACAGAATTTCGGAGGTAAAAGAAAATGGCCGTGGTCTATTTCGATTTACTATTTCGGCATCCTTCTGGACAGAGAGAGGAAAATTTGTCAAGAGACAGAGAGAGAGAGAGAGAGTCTTGACCGAAGTACGACAGTAATAACACCGATACACGTGTAAAAGTGTTACTTCCTGAGCCAGCATATACTCTGTAGTGTCAAGTCAGTCAATAAACATGGCAGTTAAAACAGCGTCAGTAAACACAAGTGAGCCAGGAAGTTAAAAGAGCTAGAAACTAGAAAATATTTTGCGAAGGTGTGGGGGACGAGCAACACTGACGGATACGGATCATACACGATTAATAGAGAGATCATAAAATGACAAATACAATTCTAAGATCTTAGATATTTTCTGCTCATATTGATATGTACGTAATCCACTCTAGTCCTAAAGCAAAAATATTGACTGCAGCTTTTTTTCCTCCCTTTTCATAACAGAAAAAAAAGTTCCGCTTTGGCATTCACATTTCCTCTTTCAACTGTCGCTCCTATAGGAAGTTCAAAGAGTGGTAAGACTTTTGTCATCAGGTTCCCTATTCACGTAGCTAAATAAGGACCAATACTGGCCACCGAAACTCTCTAACAGTCTGAAGTTTAGATTCAAAGTTTTAATTAAAACGATACCTGTGTGACAGCCACAGCTGCTTTACAAAACATGTCCTGCCACTGTGCAAGCGAAACGAACATAAAAATGTCGGTTACTCGATGCCCGCCACGGCGTTGTGTACAGTATCGATATCAAAGTGAACGACAAACCATTACATCCACCACCGAGCTGTGACGAAATTTTTATTCGTTCTACGCGGCGTTTAAACCTTAGGATATTAAACAGGTTATTTGAACAGTGCGTGCATTTTTAATGTTGAAATGCCTGCCTTGAAGACAAGAAAACGTAGATTATGCTAGGAATTTAATAAACGGCATGTAACAAGGATAATGGATTTTATCTCGCTTGATCGATGAATAGTGTAGGACAGGGCTGGCGAAGCTTTGGGGAGCGCGTTCCCAAATTGTCCGTAAACAAGGAAGAAATCCATTCGCTTGATTATGGGAAAATTGACGAGCAAAGTAAGGCCTTGGTGTCTTCCATAAATTATTGTTAAGTATTGTATTATTATTATTATTATTATTATTACTGTTGCATGTTCTAATTATATAATTAACACGTATGATAATAACTATTATATTTCTAATAAAAGCTTCTTCGAGGAATGCAATAAGAGAGAAAATGTGGAAGTAACCGGAGCTGCTACTGTTGTCTGAAAAGGAGATTGTAAAACGTTTTGTCCAGTGTCATATATTAGCCCAGTCACCGACAGGCCGGTACCCCAGTGATAAATATCCAGTAGTCAACACTTCTCACTGCTCCCGATTTGTGTAAAAATGATTCACTCGCAGTTCTATTTGGTAGCAACGATAATTCAAATAAAATATCTACGCAGTTGGATATGTGTGTACATACACAAATATCCTTCACATTATACAGACGCTGGTCGGGTAAAAGAAATACAGATTTTGGACAGCAAATAAATGCTGCATGCCTGCATTAATAATTGTCCAACAAGATGCAAAACAAAAGAGGTCCTTTTATTATTCTGAAAGTTCATGCTACATGTTTCGGGTGTCAACCACACCCACCATCAGGAGAACACAAAACTGTAACTGCAGCCTCCGGTACTGGTCATACATTTTGTGCAGCTACCTCCCTCCAACGTGGCCACTTTGGAGGGAGGTAGCTGCACAAAATATGACCAGTACCGGAGGCTGTAGTTTCAGTTTTGTGTAATCCTGATGGTGGGTGTGGTTGACACCCGAAACATGTAGAGTGTACTTTCAGAATAATAAAAGAACTGTTTTGTGTTGCATCTCGTTGGACAATTATTCGCGTAACCATAAACACAAAATGCCACATGCCATTTTGAGTACGTGTGTCATAGGCGCCAGCCCCGGTGTGGGATAAACTGGGGTAAAATAGGACAAATTTGGAATTGGGTCAGATTAAGAACTTGTCTTCTCCTTGAAGAATGTATACGTGATGAAATAGGCATTGCTATGCGCTGGTGGAAAGTGCAATTCGCATCATTAACAGAAGCTGTTAGAAATTTTATGCACGACACCAGGTAGCTGCAGGTAACGGAGGAATGTGGCTGTGCATACAGTCGGAGTGACACAATACTGCACTTGGCGGAACACGGCATGCACCTGATGATCCATGTGGTAGGTTAACGGAGGCGCGGAGACTTCTTGCCAGCACCGCACAGCACCGCGAGTATTTCACTTCTTTCTGCAGTTTTAAGCATGTTTATTATTGAGTTTGAGTAACTGATTTGTCGGTTGTGTCCTGTGTCGCCAAATGTGATCCATTTTTAAAAAAGTTTGTACATTACAATGGCAAAATTCAAACGATGGACGTCGGAAAATCAATAAAAATTGGTCAGGAAATCAGTGCTGCATCTCTCAAGAAAACTATTATTATTATTATTATTATTATTACTAATACTACTACTACTACTACTACTGTTTCTCCTTCTTATCCTTCTTCTCCTTCTTCTCCTTCTCCTCCTCCTCCTCCTCCTCCTTGTTGTTGTTGTTGTTGTTGTTGTTGTTTTCTTCTTCTTCTTCTTCTTCTTCTTCTTCTTCTTCTTCTTCGAAGACACTACAGTCCAACGCCTACCTTAGCCTCTTTAACAGACTTCTCCCAGTCAGCTCTGTTTTTTGACCTCTATTCCCATTCTGTATCTTGACATCTATTTGTACGCGGTTCCACTATCTGTTTTTTGGTCGTCATCTTGGTCTACTTTCCTGAGGATTATTGTAAAATACTTGATTAACATTTATTGTACTATCCACAGCGAAACTAAATGCAATATTACAGTAAGAAGGCAGAAGAATAACGGTCAACCTCGGCTTAGCATTGCCACACCTGGAAGTACAGAAGGCACACATCTGTTCGAGTCATTAGGGAAATATTAATATTTTCGTTGTTACACTATGCATGTTGTCGAGTTACTCAATTATTATACCAACTACTGCAAATATATAAATTTTTTTATAAAATTGCCAACATAACATTACACAACACGGCATGCTGCCACAATACCCAACTGGTACAGCGAAATTAATGTGACTTTTTATAGAGTAACTTTAGCAAGGATGATATGGCTCCCTGATGATGGTCCTAGGACCGAAACATGCGGGAGCGTTTTAATGTTTTAATGTGTAAATTTTATAAATTTTATATATGTGCAGTGGTTGGTATAATAATTGAGTAAATATTAATATGTTGTTCAACTACTAATGCATCTTGTCGTGTATCAAACATCCTCAAACCAGACAAAGTCACACACGATTAAACACTTACGACATTCTTGTTCTCGGGCCCCAAAACATTATAATGGCAAAACCACAAAATGAGGTTGTATCAAAAGGGAACTGAAGCTGAAAGGACTATATTTTCCTTCCGTATTACGATTTCCACATCAAAGAAAACTCGATTAAAGCCATCTACGTGATTAAAAAATGTTTTTCAGAAACTGTAAAACGAAGTTCCATATCCAAAGCCGAGCTTTTCTTTTCCCCTTCTTTCTCATTTTCAGCACTGGAAGTATAGCAGTGCGCACAGTAGCATGCGCCGCGGAATTGGTCTCACGCATTGTCTGTTTCGTGTACACTTTGTGAGGCTGGACACCAAAGCATATTAATGTTTGCTATTTGAACTTCATAAATTAAGCAAAGCCTACAACAGATAAACCAGTTGGATGGGATGTAAACTATATAAAAAATGTGGCTCGCTGCCTGTTGGATGAGGATTTAGTCTCCTCAAACTAAACCGACGTTTCGGGAGAATCTTCTCTCTTCATAACCAGAGTATATAGGCCTATTTATCGTGATTATGGTGGCAGCACGTCCTTCTGCAACATCTCTGATCTATATTAATAATTGTCCGAGACGCAACACAAAGCAGTCTATTTATTATTCTGCAAGTTCACTCTACATGTTTCGGGTGTCAACCATACCCATCATCAGGAGTAAACAAAACTGTAACTACAGCCTCCGGTACTGTGCAGCTACCTCCCTCCAACGTGGCCAAGCTTAGCCACATTGGAAGGAGGCAGCTGCACAAAAAATACGACCAGTACTGGAGACTGTAGTTAGAGTTTTGTGTACTCCTGATGATGGGTGTGGTTGACGCACGAAACATGTAGAGTGAACTTGCAGAATAATAAATAGACTGCTTTGTGTTGCATCTCGTTGGACAATTATTAATATAGATCAGCGATATACGGAACCATAAACATAAAAAGTCTCTGAACTTCTAACATCCTGCAAGACCCCACATAAAAGCAGACAGCAACCTTCACAGTCATGGCTGTCAGAAACACTATCTAACCTAGATCACCTTGATAATGAGTCTATAATATACAGTCATCCCAGAAATTACAAATATCCAGTCGATATTTGTAGCAAATATTCTTAGTGTAATTAGACATATCAATGAAACTACATGATGCGACTCAGAAAATTTATCAGTTATCAGTAAATAAAGTACATAATATACCACAAATTTCTTAAGTTTTAAAGCAAGACGAGGGACGGGGAAATAAAACGCCTATTTTGATTTCATTCTTCCTATTAAATTCTCAAACTACGGTTAACATCACAAACTCACAGACTAGCTACGTCACTACGCGTTACGTCAGAAGGCGGTGTGAAGTAGAAGCAGCCTGTCACACGCGGCGAAGAAGCTGGTAGGATGACTTTGTGGGATTTGCGTGTCACTGCAACAGTTTTTAAAGCTTTCCCCATGATGACGTAATCCATATATACAGAATATTTCGGTACGTGAAGGACTCTAACGTAACAGTAAGATTAGTGCTACACTAACTTGTGTTGATTTTGTTTCTTAGTTCATTTGAGGTCAATAATAGCGACTTAAAGCTGTGAATTTTATTAGTAATTAAAATAATTAGAAAGAACTGTAATGAAAGTTTTGTGGCGGATCGTAACGTTTACAGTTATTTCGGCCTTCGTCTCCACGTAACGAAAGAAGAATATTTACCTCGCTGTCGTAACTCCAACACCGGAAACGATGCGACACAAGTCGCAGTGTTCACTACTGGAGGGACTTTACACAGTTACGGTAGTAATCATAGAAAGGAGATGATCAAAGGCAAGAAATAAGTATGAGCGTTGGGCACTTAGTAGGACACTTAGTGTCATTGTTTTACATTAGCATGACATACCTCTTAAAAATTACTTCGTGTGTGTAAAGATAATTATACAGTACCCTCGTGCTGATACATGCGCCACGGCTTTTAAGACAGGCAGGGGCTGGCAAGAATCTGCACACATTCACAGGGTCGGCTGTGGACTGAGGTGATTTGTGAGCTTCGAAACCCAACCGTTTTAATTCAAGTGGAGAGTCACGTGAACCATTGTGTAACAGAATGGTTGAGCGCCACAAGCTTTCTTGGTGCTGTGCATGACAGGAAAGTATCTGCCGCTATCAGAATTCGAACACCGAACCCCCATCGTCCAGAACGTAGCCTGGTTATTACATTGGCTGATATTCCGGTTCATGGTCACATGTGTATGGATATCAGTACAGTACAAAGGCTCCATTAATTATAATGTTCTCCCCGTGCAAGCCACAAAGACGTATTTCGGAATGTAGACACAGCAACATGCATGCTTTTTCTTGGCGCTAGATGGAAGCGCGTGGGCAGCTTCACGTCTCGAGCTGAGTAGGAGGATCATTTGCTCCCAGAGCCGGTCTGGAGGCCTGGAAAACGGGAAAACCTCTTTCCTTTGCCGGAAATCGAATCGTTCGTCGGTCGTCCAGCCGGGAGCCTGTTCACAATACCAACTGAGCTGTCCCGGCTCCATGTACAGTCCTTATATTTTTCACATTATGTAAACTGAAATTCGTTCAGAGCGAGAGTGAGCAGGCAGACATTTCTGTCTCATGACGCGACTTCATCTGAACCTTTTAAAGATGAAGTGTTATCTACTTTACATAAGGAATCAGTCCGTACCGCGCTGTGAACACTTTCCAACACGGTTATGAAAAGCACTAATTTAATGAAGTACAAAACACTCAGCGCAAAGTGAAAACCACGTAGAATTTTTTAATATTAAACCTGGTGGTAGGCAAAGAGACAGCTAGGCTTTAATGGGTTAATTTGTACCGATGTTCCTGGTAAACTTTCAGTTGTGTTACCAATCGTTTACAAACGATAGAAACATTGTGTAATAGTTCTAGATTTGATGTTCGTGTTTCCGTACATCGCTAGTACAATTACAATTGGTAACCAACACGATGCAACTATTTTGATTTATTTACTTTTAATCAGCTCTACATGTTTCGGGCGATGTTTTCGCCAATCATCAGAAACATATCACTGTAACTACAGCTTGTGGTATTGTCCACCGATGTTGCTGCTGGCTGGTGTTGCGTGTTGTGTGGAAGTGACTCAAGTCAGTTCCACACAATAAGCAACACCAGCCAGCAGCAACATCGGTGGACAATACCACAAGCTGTAGTTACAGTGATATGCTTCTGATGATGGGCAAAAACATCGACCGAAACATGTAGAGCTGATTAAAGGTAAATAAATCAAAATAGTTGCATCGTGTTGGTTACCAATTGTAATTGTGTCCTAGTGGCAATTTGCAATCCATGGTGTAAATGCCTTTATCATGAGCACCGCGGAACGGATTCATTCACTACTCTCAAACTACTGCGACGGTTGCAATGCCCGACTCACATAAATCTCAAAATACAGTGCAGTGCAAAACACAGTAACATTGTGCTAAGAAATCATTTAAAAAATTTCTCCTCAGAGAAAAGTTTTGTATCATCACTTTTAAACACCAAAACAGCGAAATGCAAGGACGTGTACTGAGATCTGACGACTGATATCAACTAATTATGATAGGCGTTTCTTAAAAGTAATTACACTCTAAATCCATGCAGTAAAACCCTTTTTGTTAAAATAATAGAAGCAGGCCTAGTCAAGAAATTCTTCGCATTTTATGAGACCCAAATATTCGCTACAGTCTTAACAACAGCCCACCACTTGTCCCTGCCCTAAGCCAGTTCAAACAAGTTCACAACTAATTTTGTTTGAAATCCACTTTAATATTATTATTCCTTCTGCGCTTAGTAATTCATAGTGGTTTATTTCCTTCGTGTATACTTAGCATAAGCATAGAGATACAGGATATGTATGTGTATTTTATTCAAGTTACTCAATTATTACACCAACGACTGCACATACTCGTATATAAAATTTATAAAATTTACATCTTAAAAGATTAAAAACGCTCCTACATGTTTCGGTCCTAAGACCATTATCAGGGAGCTATATATTCCTTGCTAAAGTCACACTAGAAATAGTCACATATTAATTTCGTTGTACCATTTGGGTGTTGTGGCAGCATGCTGCAAGGAATATACAGCTCCCTGATGATGATCTTAGGACCGAAACATGTAGAAGCTTTTTTAATGTTTTAAGATGTAAATTTTATAAATTTTATATACATGCAGTCGTTGGTGTAATAATTGAGTAATCCGACAACATGCACGGTGTAACAATAAAAAAAAATGTGTATTTTATGTTTGGCATAATTTGTCTAAAATGTACGCAGTCTATTTCCGATACTGAAGGTTGTTATTTGCTTGAAAAAAAACGCGGTATCTTTCTTGGAAGTGCCAGCATTTTGGATCAACATGCTCCCTCAGTCTTCACGGTATAAGAATGTCACTGAGTCCTATATTTTAACTGGCAGCTCAAGAAGTACATGTCTTAATGACGTCACGCATACGATGTAGAGAGAACAAAACCCCTTGAGCATTGAGGAGGAGTTACGGAGAACCACCAAAGGTCATGACATTTTCCCCTATCAAATTCAACCCCACCTTCCGCCCCTTAACACTCACCAAAACACAAAACCTCCTTATAAAAGAACAAACTCTAATCTTACTTTTCCCGATCCTCAGAAGCATTAGCTATAAAGGTCATGAACGACGTCATATTAATGCATGATTAAAAGCAAAGTCGGCAGAACTACCCGTAAAGGAAGGCAACACGCAATGTTGTCAACAGTTGTCGACTGAAATCACGGGAGAAAGCAAAAGAAGCAAATGTCACTTGGAGAGGGGCTTGAGAGGTGGGATAGGAAGAACAAATGTCTCCTGCAACGCCAGTTTGCGTGACACTGGGTGCAGGTAGGAACTAAAGTTTGTCAATTTTTTAAAGTATTGTTTGATGAATGTTTCTTCGTATTGGTTTTGAACCCGAACCTATTAGAAGGAAACACAACAGCTTTTGTAAACACGGGAAAAATGTTATTCTATTCCCACCATCACGCAGTAACACGTAGTTCTGTACTGCTTTGAAATTGAATCAGTGTCAAATATGCGGGGAATTTTTTGGCGGTTTTTTATTACGTCATACAACAAAAGTCAATTGTTTCGCATTTTATAGCAACTAAAGTCTCGTTACTTTATTGACTAGGTCCCACTGTTCGTCACTAAAGTCGGTTCAACCTCCCTCTAATTAGAGGAATGTAATTGCTCTCCACTATTTTTTTTAAAAGACAAGTTACAGATTGTCGTCTGTTTCCTTTCCCTATAAAACAGCTCCAAAATAATTTCATGGGTTCTGTGTTGTGGACCCGGTAGCGTAGTCGGCATAGCGACTGGCTACGAGCTGGACGGTCCGGGAATCGAATACCGTTGGAGGCGAGATTTTCCACACCTGTACAGACCGGCTCTGGGGCCCACCCAGCCTCCAGTAAAATGGGTACCGGGTCTTTTCCGGGGGCAAAGAGCGGCCGGGGCGTGACGCTGACCACTCACCCCCTTCTAGTGCCGTGGTCAAGAAAGAGCAGAGCTATACCTCTTCTCCCCTTATGGGCCGAAAGGCCTGTACAGAGCCTCAGTGCCTGTACAGGGGTGCACTTTATCTTTACTTTTTCTGTTTAAGTGTTACATAACACATTGACCTCAAGTGCTTAATGTATTGATGCTGCAGCGTTGAAAACTGCGTTAGGAATAACGTTAATAGCTGTCTTTAGGATTAATGGCACACTCCTGCAAAAAACCGTGCCTATCCTGTTTCTTCACGCGCAGAGCCGCCTGTGAAGCAACAGAACCTAACCAAGATAATTTAAACGCTGTTGATTCGCCATGGTTCACTTGCTACCTACCGTATGAACAGCACACAGGCCAACGATCCCATTACAACCATGCCTTACAACTCCTGACATTTGGAACACTGTACCCTTCCCGTTGGATGCAGTAAAAGTCGATGTGCGTGGAATATGGCACCAACATGCTCCATCTACTTTATCTGCGACACCAACAGCATATCTCTTTTTTTTCGTTGGTAATAGCCGTTGAAGAGGGAATAAAATATCTGTTTTACGATGGAACAGACCTTTGGAGTCTTCGGCATTAGTATCAAATTCCAGAAGCTTAAAAGCTTATGGAATCAAGCTGAAGTGCGCAAAGAAAATCACAACTCAAAACAAAATGTGTATCGCACTTTCACGTTTGAAGTACATTGATTGTTATGTGAATCGTCTGTTCTAAAGCTTAGTAGGTTCTACATTTTCCCCACGTAATAAATTTACCTACGCATTTTGTGTGTGTGTGTGTGTCTCACAAGAAGAATATTTACCGCAACAGAGTTAAACGAAAATTCTTTGTAAACAATCAGCCGTGTGTTTTTGTGAGGTGGGAACTGAACCTTTGTATTTCGTGTGGTTGAATTTCATACGTCTGCGAATTGGTACACTTTTCAGAGTTACCAAATAAATTTCAGAATGCATGCTACCACTCTGATATTCGTGCTAGAGGTTTCTCCTGTCTCAGCCTCACAGGATTCGCTACCATAAAACGAATCTAAAGAACTGTGGTGTTGTAAGCGTATTACATTCTGTATGTATGTATGTATGTATGTATGTATGTATGTATGTATGTATGTATGCAGGTATGTATGTATGTATGTGTGTATGTGTGCATGTACGTATGTATGTATGAATGAATGAATGTATTATGTATATATGTATGTATGTGTGTATGAATGTATTATGTATGTATGTGTGTATGTATTATGTATGTAT
>Ga0123352_10018385_pt1 | contig 11141 bp, 7 predicted proteins | sample TergutLab28metaG_FD_89700 | JGI IMG/M metagenome (GOLD analysis project Ga0123352, IMG submission 89700) | Labiotermes labralis P1 segment gut microbial communities from Petit-Saut dam, French Guiana - Lab288 P1 | ecosystem: Host-associated > Arthropoda: Insects > Digestive system > Gut ... | reverse complement strand
TTTTAGGATCCACAATAATTTACTGGATTACTAAGCCTTTCATAGCATAAATATCCAGTATGAATATTAAGCATATTGTATCAATATTTGCATCATTATTTAACTTAGCTCTCTCCTCAGTAAGGCAAGCGATTGGAAATTTTACTTCAGATAACCGAAATCTTTACAGAGAAGGAGAGAAAATTGGTTTTTACATTTTTTTACTTGTATTATTTTCCTTACGTTAAAAGATTTTTTCCTGGATATATTTGAATGAAATTATAAAAACTACATTACATATTTACGCCATTTCTACTAGTCAGTGAGTTCAGTAAGACTTGTTGTCCACAAAAATAAACTGTAATGTTAACTACGATTATCACGTATCTTCTAAAAATAAGCATTTAAATGTAAGAACAAACTGTAATGTAGAGAGATTTTCACACTCTATTTTGAAGTATAAAGAACATCCCTTAAACAAGGAGATGACCGATAAGCGTTCTCACATTTATAAGTTAAACTGTGGCCATTTTTACTTGCTTTGCAATGCTGAATTAATAAGCAGCTTTCAGAAAATATGGTAGGCAACAAAAATCCAAAGGAAGAAATTAGTTGAAGGCTCTGAAATAGCATTCTTGTAATGGCGCCGAGGAAGGCATGAAAGTCGTTAAGTGGTGGGGAAAATAATATCGCCAGAAAACCCATGGTCGCCCGGATTTTATGAGTTTCCGATACAGTAGATGCTGTTTGAAACCAAGCGTGCTACACTGTGATTACCACGTTGTGGAAGATCACTTTCTGAACCATATACTGCTGTCTTTTCAGTACACTTCAAATCGTAACACTATAGAGGTGAATACGAAATGCACTCTTCAAGGTGTCTCATTAAATGTCACGTAAAAACTGAGCATTTGTTTTCCTCCGTCTTTCAAATTCTGACAGTATTCTCCTGGATATTTGAAATTATATGACATGACATGATATGATATAAGATGTGTGATATGTGATATATGGTATTATATGATACATGATATGTGATATGTGATATTTTATATATAATATGTGATATTTGATATGGATATTTGATGTGTGATATATATGTGATATATGATATATGATATATATGTGATATATGATATACGATGTGATATCATATGATATGATATATGATATACGATATGATATGATATATATGATACGATACGATATGATATGATATGATATGATATGATATGATATGATATGATATGATATGATATGATATGATATGATATGATTCATGATATGGTATGATTTATATTTATTAACAACAATTGGATGTCCACCCGGTGGCATTGGTCGGTAAAATCGTACACAAATACAAATTAAACAATAATATATATGGGGAGAAACAATAAAAAACACAGAACACACAAAATATAAAACAAAACCTAGAAAACAAACTTAAAACGAATAATTACAAAAAAACATGAAACAATTTATTATAGCTTAGCTAAGAGCAAAAGACAAAAAGCAAATGGCAACGAGAACATACAGCAAATAACATTTGTAGTTATTAGAAACCTTTTTTACGAAAAATAACAAAATATATACCTACTTTGTATTACGTAAAGATCTGGTCATATCCATATACTTTTCTTTGTATTTCATAGATTTTTTCTTATGTATAAAAATTTATGTTGTCACACAATTTAGACAGCAGAGAGTTAGATGGGGCGAAGCAAAGAACATCCGAAACTACACCTTTTGTTGCTTAGGAGCAGATAATGTTAAGTGTCGATCAATGCCATCACACTTGCATGTTAGAAAGACTAACAGAGCTGAAAGGTAAAGAATCAATTTAGTTCTTATTTTATTCACTGATATATTCATACTTTCCTCAAGCTTGCGCTTATTAACACTCACAACACGATTCATGAGTTGAATCCAAATAAAAAAATGAAGGATTTTGGTCTCTCTCATCCACACCGCGGTACAAACAAGTAGCTTCATTCAGTCGTTTCTCATGAGCATGACATCATATGTCATCCTGCACCATATTCCGGACAAAGGGATTCACATCTCTGCCCAGAGACCGTCGATACTGTATGACGTCTCTTGTGTTTACCGCCAGTCCCAAGGAAAAATCCTAGCATAGTACCTCGCTTTATAATCAAGACTCCCCTTCTTTCCCAGTGTGTTATTCACTAACTGTACTGTCGTTCGACTGTACATAGCTAAGGTGCCGAAAACATCACCGCGTAAACCACAATTAAACAAAACAAAACGACGTAGTATGAATACGTGTTTACTGGCCGTGATCAGTTCAAGACTTTCTATCACTATTGTCTCCTTCTTATTTTGCTCTTCAAGTTTTTTTGTTTGTGTTTCGTGCTTAGTAGTTACAAATAAAGCAATCAACACTAACTCAGCTATCGAGAATCGTTTTCATGTGCAGTCACAGTTCTTGATTCAAACGTAAGTACAGTGCTCAATCTACTGAAGTTCAGAAGAAAACATGGAGAGTAAGCTGAGCAGGATTCGTGTCATATTCAAGGAATTCTATATTGCGATAATCTCTTAGAATTAGCCTTTTCTGTGCCTTGAGAGAAAAAAGACGCTATTCGACTGTAATCTGCGCAAAAAATAATTCCATAAACTTTCCGGATTTTATAAACTAAATAAGAGGCACATAGGACATCGCTCTGAAAATTCTGATGTCTTTTTAGCATATGCTGGTATTAAAACGCAAGTAATTTACTGACATTGAAAATATATTTGTTCTTAGATTCCTGAAGAAATGAGATATTTATTTACATACACTGTATTAACTATACGGACCCTGGCAAATCGAAGGGAGTTATAATTCCAAATGATTAGCAGAATATGAAGGACGCTGGAAGCACTGTTCGTTGTTTACTATATCAACATAAGCACTTGATAAAACAAGAAAACCTGAAAAGTCTGGGTAAGGATATTCCTGTCGATCGCTAATCCAGCACGGTATGTGCCAAAACACTACTCCTGTGACAAACCTCATTGCAAAACTCCATAGTATAAGATCATGAACAAGTAGATTTGGAGGCTAGTGAAAGCAGGTGATCATGCTTATTGCGAGCAACTCTTCCGGCATTCTAATTTGCTAATCAAAAATATGAAGTTTAAAAAATACAGAATTATAATTTTGCCTGTTGTTTTGTATGGGTGTGAAACTTGGTCGCTCATATTGAGGGAGGAAAATAGGCTGAGGGTGTTCGAGGATAGGGTGCTGAATAGGATATTTGGGCTTGATCGAGAAGAGGTAAAAGGGGAGTAGAGTATACTGCACAATGGGGAGTGTTATTATCTGTACTCACCAAAATTCGGGTGATCAAATCCAGCAGAATGAGATGGGCAGAGAATGTATATCATACGGGGAAGAGGAGAGGTGCACTCAGGATTTTGGTAGGGAGACCTGAGGGAAGAAGATCAATTGGAAGACCCAAGAGTAAATGGCAGTAAATATTGTACTAGACCTTAAAGAGTTGGGATGGGGGCATGTAATGTTTCATTTTGGTTCAACATAGGGACAGGTGGCGGGCTCTTGTGAATACGGTAATGAACCTTCAGGTTCCATAAAATGCGGGGAATTTTTTGACTGGTTGAGGGCCTGCAGGCTTCTCAAGAAGGATTTTGCTCCATGGAGTCCCGGAATTCTTCAGGAAAAACTAATGAATACAAGGAGATGTCTCAGAATAATCAACAACCAGATCGATAATTGAACTGGGTACGAGTCCATAAAGCTAATGCAACAACAGCAGTGACAGATGGCTAATGCCTGCGGGAGAATCGTACATTGGGAATGACAGTCATTAGAGTAGAAACGTCCTCCTTTAAAACAAACCTAGAGGAATTAACACTAATTACTTAAGCTCGCTGGTGCAAATAGTAACAGAGATTTAGCTCCGCGAATTTAAATGTAGAAATGCTACACCCAGGGATTTAGCGCTGCTTACAAACACACTTTTTTTCTCAAGACTTCACTGCATTCTGCAGATATTTCGCATAACTACGAACTTTCTGGTCTGATGATCAACGCCGACATTGAAAAGCGTCCGAACTAATACCAAAGGACACAATACTTAACTGCATCTTCAAAAGAAATCTAAAGAAGGGGTCAGAGTATTTACAAAAGAAATTTAGAGGATACCTGAAGGTTCACACCGCAAGGTCATCAGTTTCCTTTCATTATTTTCTGGCCAATTATTTTATTTGAAACCACCGTTTAAACTGTAATTATTAACGGATAATACCAATTTCACTTTGAACTTATTTTCGAGTGTCGCTCTTTTCACTGTGCTGGATATTCATACTTCCAATTCTTCCATCTCTGTGGGATTTGGCGCATTAAAATTAAGGATTACTAAAATCATATGTAGGAAAGCAATTCTGGTATGTTATTATCCTACTTTTATATTTCACGAAAATCGTAAGATAAAAACAAATATATCGTAGTAAAATGTGTGTCTTTTATCTCTGCCGTCTCTCATAAATACCCTGGAAATTCATGTAGAAATAAATTTAAATCTTCAGGTATAGTGTAATTGTTTGCGATTTTAACGAAACTACAAAATATTTTGTTAGAGATACAGAAACACAAAGAGTCTAATTCGCCTCGAGATGCTCCTTTTAAATTTTTGTTGCTTGAGCACCAAAATCGTTCGTGCGTAAGAATAAGTTTTGCTCAATAAATCTGGTGTACGACAAAAGTTCCAAACCCACTGGTCAAGAATTTTCGCCCATTTGCTATTACTGTCGGATTTGTGGACTCTTTCCAACACCTAATATAACAATCAATATTCCCAAAACTCAACCTCTTTACATTTCCAGGTGAAAACGTGTTTCTATAATAGAAGTTCGAATTTCAACCACTTCCAGCGAAGGATTTTAAAGTTTCCTAATGGATTCGACTGACCAGGTGGCCTCCCGAAATATTCATCTTGTAGCCGATTATTTTTAATATATTTGTTTCTTAGGATTGATGGCGTCATTTACGGACGGTTCATTGCCTGCGTTGTAGGTTAATCTGTCAACGTACATTCAGAACCGCTGGTGATAGGTAGGAGGGGAGGGATTTAAACGCCGAAACGGTTAGGAGCTGATACCAGACGCTAGCAGTCCAGGAAGGGAGTCAGTTAAGTACGAGAGTTGAGTGAGGGAGTACAAGTGACTGTGTTATTTTAATAAAATATGATTTAGTTGTTTTACTTAATACAACACGCCTTTTTTTATTTTATCACCAGTAAATTGAGTAAATAAAACAACAAATAAAAAAAAATAATTAAAAATATATGTGATTCAGTGAACTACAAACCCTTTCCCGAAAGAGATCACCTACCAGACTGAGCGCGTCGGACAACAAAGTTACAAAAGTGATCGTGTAGAATCTGAAGAAGGAAACGTATCAGTTTTTCGAAATACTGTGTTCCGTTTGAAGTTCTAGTCGACTGACAAGTGGTAGGAATACAACACGATCCGTTTATACATTATCTGCATCAGTACTACTGCGTGTCAAATTGGTTAAAGTCCAGAGCGTTTACAACAACTTTTGGAAGTAGACCTACTGTAATGTGGTAGTTTACTCTTTCACTGTAAGAGAAATAAACGTGTCATTACGGACTTTAGGAGGATTCCTCCTTATAGCAGCCAACACGACGCCCAAATTTCTGTTCTCCCTTCCCATGGTACAACATGTGTTCAATTTCGCTCTCACCGCACTTAAAGAAGTACAGAAACACGTAACATCGAATCACTCACAATTTATGTGGTTATTCTGAAGGTTAATTCTTAGAGGTTTTATTTAATTCAATTCATATGACTTTGCGACTGTGTACTTGCATTTTTAGGTCATGTACTTTTAATTGTTCCTTCCCACTCAAGAGAAGGTTCTAGAGTACAATTATAACCATTAACTTTTCATATTCACGTAAACTTGTTTAAAATTTCCCAGTACTCCACCTTTATTTATTTATTGGTTTTACTTTTGAAGTTTTACCAGAAGTTCAGACATATCAATGTTCCAGCTGTCCTAAACCGCATGGTTTTTAACCACGCCACCAATACGAAAGGTTAATTTATTAACACGTAGATTAAAGTCAATATTTATTTTTAATTTTTATGGCATTATTACATTTAAGTGCAACTAACCCCTGCAGCTGTATTACGCTTGATAACGCAATAGCCTCGTTAACAAACTTTGCTTCTGTATTGAACACCCAGATTTTTTGCCATTTACATACCGCATGGACTGGAAGGAATAATGTGCAAGTGGGGGACTAAATACTTTAAATTATATAAATAAATTATTATTTATTTATTGAATGTACAAAAGGTAGGAAAAAGAAAGTATGAAGGAACAAAACAATTGATAAAAGAAAGAACGAGACCAGAATTTGGGTTATAACCGAAATTGTAAATATATTTACAGTATATGTCAATTAGGACTTCTGGACAGCCATTGTATCTGACGTTATGATTTTGCTACAGCAGTCTTCATATATAATGTCCTCTGTGTACCGAAACCAGTTGACTTAGACTTGCAGAGTTTTATGTGCCAAGGGGGCATGACAAGATGTCTTTGTCTTATCACTGTAATACTTTAACGTACTTCTTATGCATTTAAGAAAATTAGAGCTCAGAATCCACCCGCTTTTAAGAATTCCGATACCCCGCAACTTACTGCCACGATTGAAACTAAAACCCGATTTTACGCGACATTTAGAATGACGTTTTCTCTGTAAATCAATAAAAGTAAGATCAATTTCTTCTAAAAGGCATGCCGGAAAAATATAATATTAATGTCTTCTACACTGGAACTTCAGGCATCTCCTTTCTGTGCCAAAGTGCACGGCGTCACATCCTAAAGTAACGTATTCTCAATATGTATGGCCCTGATAATCTAAACTTTCATAAAGGAATTGAGAAATGTATGTGCCTGTCTGTTTAAGCCTTTAAGCATTGCGCTTCTAAAGCATGTATGGATGTATAAACCCACATATTCATAATCTAGGGACTCAAACGAAGTCAACATTCGCTCTAGAAAGTGGACAGTATGTTAGATGGACCCCAAACATTGTTCCCGGGAACTAAACCCTGGTCGTTCAACCAATATTCACTTACGTAACCGAAAGAGCTACTCAAGTTACATGCTTCACAAACAGGAAACCGTTTATACAATATGAAATAATTATTCATTTGACCCGTTATGTCCACCATTGTGTGTTAAACTTGGGTAAGCCGCTGAGTTAAGCCAAGCAACAAGATCATTTTTTAATAAACATCCTATCCTCACTCGGAAAAATAAATTGCCCTCACTTTCTGCATGTCAGCCTCCAACTACTTCCTGAAGGTCTTCCCTAAGGTAAGACGTCAAAGTTTCCGCGTGTTCCTTGGTTGGAGCAGATAAGTATAAAAATAAAACATTCGACCGATAACAATAATTAATTATTGAAGTAACCGCCAGAAGGCGGGAAACAAGAAGTGAAGCAAATTCCTCCACTTTTTGTTTTATATTATATATAACAAAGTTAGAAAATACAAACTTTTAATAGGACGTATATAGCCCCACAGAACGTGAGGTTTCTGCACAAAGCTACAACTCCTTGAATGTTTTTCTTTCTCCCTCGCTTCCAATTCTTCTCATTCCGATATTTCACTGCTCCCAACTTCGTTCCTAAAGTCGCACACTCTCAGCTGTTCACTTCAGTGAGAGTTATATATACCGCGCGTTGGCATGAAAAGCTACCTACCTGCTATATAAGACCCCCCCCCTCCCTTCCTTATACCTCTACAGATACAACATGATTTTAAGTAGAAGATGAAGATGTTGCAGCCCGCAGCCATCGTTGTGTTTCTGGGACTGGAAGATAAATTTGCTTTTGCAAAGTTCACAACTGCTCTTGAAACCCATAAGGGACAAAGATATCCAGTTCAAAAGCCAGCAAGAACTCCTAAAATTACACCCATTAATTAAATAATGTCACGTGGTGGGAACACTTCTGTATTATTGTACATTTCAAGCTCAATATGAATCCGTTTTTACACTAAATTTTTTTGTTTTTGCAAGGCGCCGTCATAACCACAGCTTTATTTGGTGTTTAGATTTGAATATCACAACTCATAAAAACATATCTGTGGAGTTATAAACAGAACGAGAGAAGAAACCTACTGCTGCAGTCTGCTGATACACATTCATGTAACGTGTTTGAAAAACAAGACTGCCTTCTATACTGTGTCGCTTGTGTACAGAACAAAGGGAAAAATTCTTGGTCACTTAACATCCAGAGATTTTCCTTCTTAAGTCTCAGAGATCGTCAGAAACAGAGACAAAGAATAGGTAAAGAAATTTCTTGCATTATATCTGCATGCCAAATATGTCGTGACTATAAAGTCTCTTCTGAATCAAATGGCACTCACATTCTCCACCCCGTATGTGACAGATGTTTGTGTCAATCTTCTAGTTCCTATCAAATAAAGCTTCCTTAAAGAAAAGTAGTTCTTTCCCAGAAATATTCCCATTTCGTTTGCTGGAGCATCTAACAAGGAAGTGCTGCATTTTTATTTTGCTTTTATGATGTAATCCCTGCACAATTCGTGATCTGTGCCTTGCAGGAAACAGTTTCTTACGACGAAGACTTAGGTGAAGCAGTTAAAGTTCACCATTTGTTTAAATTTTCTAAAACTGCGAATAATAAATTAGAAGACCAGCTCAGCCTTTATCAGACACGTATGGTCATCCACCGTCCAACTCTAATGTTCTTCACAAGACCATCTTTCTCGACAGAAGTGTCACGCCAACAGTGTTTTTGTGTAGGAATGCTTAAAACATATAAGGACTTTTCAGAACAAGGTTAGCCAAATTCTTATGGGAACAAAGCTATTAATCTTCCCTGGTCCTCGTGAAATTTGATGGGCTTTCTACTCTACACAAATTTCGTTATGGGTTATTACGAATAGAAAATGGTCGCGGGCTGGTGGTGGGAACGGCATGTCATAACAGTGACAGAAGTTTAGAATACGTTTCTACAAAATTTTCGCCCAGTATTAATAAAAATTCAACTAGATGCAACCGATATTATGACCTGTACCGGAGACTGCGGTTACAGTTTTTAGTACTTCTGATGATGGGTGCGGTGGAAACCCGAAACATATAGAGTGATTTTGCAGTAAAATAAATCAGACTGCATTCTGTTGCATCTAGTTGGATTTTTACTAACATCGAATTATGATGCACAGAACCATGAGCTTAAATTTCGTCCAGTACTTTCTAGAGAAAAGGGGTAACTTTGTAAAGTTAGTGTGAATGAGAGGGCAGTAAGAAAAGGTATTACAAATTAAGAGTGGTATAGACGATTAACGCTCATCAGAATGTACTGTAAAGTTGGACTGTCGTGCACACCACAGTAAAAATATGCTTTTATATAGAAGGCTGTTATGACTTTTGTTTCATTAGCTGGATAAAAACTGCGACAATCGGCGTCAAAACCATAGGGTATACTTCATACATTTATGTTGATATTTACTTCTTATTCAATCAGAAACATTGTATTTTATTTCAATTGTTAAGTAAATTTAAATTTCTCATTGATATCTATGAATGTATTGGCCATACTGAACCTTATCTCTCACATGCCTGTTACTCTAGATCACAAAATTGTTTGCAGATACATTTTGGAATATTTGAACTATTGTCAGCATATACGTAGACTTTATTCCAGTCCACAAAATTAATAGATATCAAGCCACTTACCATGTTTTGTTTACAAAATCTGAAATTTTCAAGAATTCAACGTCCAGTTCAATACTCTGCGTGTAGTAAACAACATCACACTATGCTGCACACGGATAACAAACTGCATCAAAATATGTGGGTGTGTATGATATAAATTACAACACCCGTTTGAATGGAGCCTAACAGTTACATGATATACCAAACCTTACAGTCAAGAAGAATTGCACTTTTTAATAAATTTGAACAACAAAGGAAATGACGGGCTGTCCAATTTGTGAGTATATATTTAATATTTATATATTTTTATTTCGAATTTATTAACATATATTACTAGCACGGAAGTTTACCTGCAGCCCTCACATCTGTTTAAAAATTAGTCCCTGAAAAACAAACATGTATAGATGTGCGTTAGACGCAGACATTAAGCTCTATGCAGTATAATGCTAGGCATTATTTGATGCGAGGCCACGTCACTGACTTGGATCACGCGGTTTTACACCTTTTCATATTAGAAAAGGAAATAATTATGATAAGGTACAAAGAACGCCGCGGTGTCACAAAACTTATATAGATAAACACTCTATTAATAAAACCGTCTCTACACAACAATATAATAACAGTTGCAGATTATTGTTACAACTATTTAGCTAAGCAACATGTTTCGGCCTTACTCGGCTATCATCGGGCTTACAAAACAGTGGTGTTAATCAAGGTACATTCAGTGGTTTTTACCTATGGGATCCCATGGTTTGCAATATTACTAACAACATTTCTCGAAACGTTTTTTAGTAATATTGTACACCATGGGATCCCATAGGTAAAAACCACTGAATGTACCTTGACTAACACCACTGTTTTGTAAGCCTGATGATAGCCGAGTAAGGCCGAAACATGTTGCTTAGCTAAATAGTTGTAACAATAATCTGCAACTGTTATTATATTGTTGTGTAAAGACTGTTTTATTACTACAGTGTTTACGTATACACAACGGGATGGAAACTAACCAATTCATATCGACAAGATGGCTGTGAATGACCTGCTTGGAAATGTACGAAAGTTTGGGCCTATTGCATAAAAATATACTCTATTTTGGAAGGGCCGAAGAAAACAATGGAAACGAGGTTCAGAGCAAGCTACGAGTTAATAATGAAAACATGGGCTTTCCGGACCCTTTCTGGAGATGTACAGTCACCCCCCTCCCCCCATGACGCGACAGTCCCTAGTGCTGGTGGCCGCGCCGTCTAAGGCGTAGGTCTGCGGCCGCTCGCCTGTTGAGATCGTGGGTTCCGAACCCACCGTGGCCATGGATGTCTGTCTGTTGTGAGTGTTGTGTGTTGTCAGGTTGAGGTCTCTGCGACGGGTTGATCACTCGTCCAGAGGAGTCCTGCCGACTGTTGTGATGTCGTGTGAGATC
>Ga0123352_10018383_pt1 | contig 11142 bp, 6 predicted proteins | sample TergutLab28metaG_FD_89700 | JGI IMG/M metagenome (GOLD analysis project Ga0123352, IMG submission 89700) | Labiotermes labralis P1 segment gut microbial communities from Petit-Saut dam, French Guiana - Lab288 P1 | ecosystem: Host-associated > Arthropoda: Insects > Digestive system > Gut ... | reverse complement strand
TATTAAAAATGTAAACTTCCAAAAAAAAAAACCCTTTTTTTATGCACCCTTGGGGAAGAAAAAACCCCCCCACACCCCTGGTGGGCCCCCCCCCCCCCCCCCCCATTTTCGAGGCTCCACGATCACACTCGGACACACCAAATTCCGTAGAAATCCTCCCGACTATTGATCGGCACGTCGCAGAGACCTCTACTCGACAACACACAACAGTCACAAGAGACAAACATCCATGCCTCCGGTAAGATTCGAATCCACAATCACAAAAAGCGAGCGGCCGCAGAACCACACCTTATACCGCGCAGACACTGGGGTCGGCCCTTAGTGCCATTAGAAATAACAAGATTGATTTTATATTCAATACGCTTTGAGTAAAGAAGTAAAGAAGTAAAGATTTTTGGTATTAAAGTTTAAGGCACGTATCGTATTGTGCGTCACAAGTCAGTAACCAACACGGCTGATACTCTAAACTTTTTCATATCCATATTTTGTACTGTAACCGATGGATTAGTAAAGCTAAGTGGGAAGGGTGATGGTTGCTCAGTTACTCAATAATTTCCCGACCTCTTCTGGAACTGCAATGTTCATTGGCCTGTTCACAATAGGCGGAACTGAGGGCTGTGTATAACATTTCTTTATACTCGTATGTTTCTTTTAGGGGTACGTGTTGTTACGCCACGCCATGCTACCAAGCCGACACATAATCCTGTCGTCTGTCCATTCTGCTTAGTCGTTACTCTTACAGTTATGCTCCATTTCTATAGGCCATCTTCTGAACTCGCAACCAGAAGACTCGTTCTAAATGACGTAACGAGAACTGGCAAAATTAACACGGAAATATTCACTGTCCTGTATCATTTTCTGTAGCCTCTATACAAATTTAGAAATAAATTCATTATTCAAGATAAATTATGATTCTGTATTCACTGTGTGGTACCTTCTTAGCATAGGAGTACAGTGAAATAGACCAGTTACTCTACAACACTTCATTCATCGAAGTTAGTCCTGAAGCATTATAAGTATTACTAGATAAATGTAAAGATGAAGGTAAAGCAATCACTGTACATGCCTGGACAGGCCCTTAGGGTTTCAGGAGGTTGAGTCTCCCAGATTTCATGACAGTCGGCAAGGAAAAGTTGTCAGGCCCACGCATGGGTCACCTTCACCCCGCAGGAAATATTCCTGGTACTCATTTCTGTATTAGGCTGAATCGACAACAGGGTCTTAGTGCGGCCAGAAGGGCTATGTCCATGAAAAATACCAATGGCATCGTCGGGAATAGAACTCGCAAACTCCCAGTTTATAACGCAGCGCCTCAACCAACTGCGCCCCGTGTGCCCAAACCTTGACATATATCTACCAAACTACACGATGTCATTTATCAGAAAACTTTAAATTAATTGTTGAAGAGCTTGTTCAAAAGTTTTTTTTTCCGTCTGCTATGAGAGGGTTGCTGACGGGCATGTTTTGTGTGGGATATTTCGAATGAGGAAGCAGGTGCACACCTGTCTTTCAGTTCTGAATTCCCTGAAGTACATACATACAGATGTCCGAGACATAATTCCACGTAGAGTGAACGCCTATTTATTGACCGGTAAAAAACGAAACATCAACAGTGCAGAGCAAACATGTAAAATGTTGTGCCAAGCAGTGAAAACGCTATGAAAATTAGTAAAACAGCACTGAATAATGTCGCGTAAGAAGTGTGGTGTTAACGTTCTTCTTGTAAGTCAATGGACACATCCTACGGCTTCCAAGAAAGTCTGACTTATTGAACATCGACTTCTTTTTCTGTGAGCTTTGATTGACTACATGGTGTACCCCAACTAATTTGGGGCTAATTAAAATCTCAGGGGTCCCCTCTCAGACATTATGCACATATGTATGGCCTGCTTGACATTGAATATTGAGGCACTACATTCAATCATAACCAAACTAGTTAGCTCACCAGCCGACAGGGTTAAACATTCCAGAAGATGTGAACCTGCAGCAGCACCGCAGTGAGAATCTAAAATGTCGCAGAATCAGGAAATCGATTTCATTGCAAGAGCACCACCAAAGTCTTCGGCTGAATAAACCCTGAAGTTTAAGTTCAAGTATATTTTGCTCACTCTACTTAAATTTGCAACACCCTGTGGTGAAAGTCTTAAATTTGCAACACCCTTTGGTGAAAGTCTTAGCTTATAGGCATTCGTACATTCTTTACACTTTAAAAATAAATAATCCAGCTGAGACAGTCCAGGGTATGTGACTATGAACCCGGTGTGTTTGAAATTCCTAACGGCATTTGCAAGTCACAAGCGTCTTTATATCAGGATCTAGCTGCTGTCTAGTAATGACGAACACATGAACCATTCTATCTGATGATGATGATGATGATGGTAATTCCCAGACTGTCAAGTACACAGTGTAAAGAAATTCGTAAGAAGGCTGTCCATAATGTGCGTCTTTGTCAATAAGTGGCCGTGCAGTACAACCTAAGTATTAAGACGGTAAGTTTTCGAAAAACATGTCATCGTCACAAGGGGACACACGCTTCTCAGCAGTGTTTATGTCACAAAGGTAACACCCGTTGTTGCGTGTATTCAAGAAACACCGTGTACAGCTGGGCTCAGTTGTTATTGAATGAGCTGGAATTCATACACCTGCCAAGCACTGAAACGTGCATTTCACCCAAAATGCGTGAAATAGTTTGGCTGCTGTTGATGCAAGGGAAATTCACCTTCATTACTCTGGTTGACGTCATCCATCCACTACTGTGTTGAATGAATGCAGCAGGATCTCCCTCAGACACTTCTCAATAGAGGTCGCTCACGAACTGTACGGACGCTAAACAATGCAGTTGTCATAATTGCAGCTGCGGAACGACAGTGGTGTAGAAGCTGACACAATATCGTGTGAGATTTGCGACTTCTACGTTAATTTATTTTCACTCAGTGTAATGTGACACATGCTGCGTTAGAGTGACCGTTTATTGTTGCGTGACTGGAGAGCACGGAACTATGCGTTGTTACTTGGCAAAGACGCTTCACATTATCGCTTAATTCTTCTTTTTATAGAATGTAGAGTCTATCTGATTGGATGGATAGTTGATGAGTCTGTTTATTTAAAGACTGCTTTCAATTGTGCAGATTACATAGCTGAAGAATGAAAAACCAACCAGATGTCACTTATTATTTTATTGTACTTCTTATAGGCTCAACATGTTTCGGGAATTACTACGCCCATCATCAGGAGCTCGCGACTATGATGTTGATTACCACATTTGTCGTTTCGGTCTTGGTTTGCTGTATGTTGGAGGTTAGGTGCGTTTAGGCTGGACAAGTGTCCGGGCTACAGTGACATCTAGTTGGTTTTTCATTCTTCAGTTATCACAATGATGCACGATCCAATAAACATCAGATTATATAGCGTTCACTAGATTTGTGAGGGATGACATAAAGAAGCAGAAGGAATATGCTGACACATTTAATTCATTATCCTGAAATATGATTGCAGGAACAAATAACAACAATAAAAACTGCAGTCTGGAGAGAGCATTGCGCTTAATGGCTGAGTGATACTGGCTGATTTACATATGATCGATTAATTCATTTTCTACTGGGTGTTGTTTGCATGACTGCTTGACTGCTTACTAACTTGATAAGCGACTAGATTCCGACAGAGTGACTGACTAGCTGCTTGGCTGGCTGACACGCTGATTAATCTGTCACACCACCTGTCTAAGAGAATGAGGCACTGATTAAGAGAACTGACTGATTGACAGATTAGCTTTACCTGGAAGATACTTAACTCGTGTGATAAAAGGACTGGTTTATGGGCTAGCTGTCTGTCGCAGACAGAGCCGACACACAGGCTAACTACACGAGCTGCCTGAATCACTTAATTAATGCAAGGATGAGTACGTAGATAACTATGTTAATGAACTGCTCCATGCTGACTGATGATTGACGTTCCTAATGGATGACCGGAGCATTGATTAATTGGCAGACCTTGTGACTTACTGACGCCCAGTTTGAGGGGATTATTTCCAATCTCGAATGATATCAATAAACAAGACATATTACGTTAGTTTGATTTGGATTAATCTTACAACACTTAACTCTGTAGTTGTTAGTGCAAATAAGGTTTAAATGTCAACTATAAATTCTGATGTGGAAATTTAACATGGAGTCCAAAAAGTGCAATCATATTGTATTTATTTACAAGAATACTTTATTACACTGCTTATGAAGTGATTACAAAATTGAAGGTTATCACCTTCGACGATGTCCTTCGAACACGCATCTCTAAGGACGTAACCAGTCAACGCACAACTTCTGTTGTAGAAAATACAGTAGCAGCTACATGTTTCGGCTGCACAAAGCAGCCACAATCAGGATGTGTGTATCAGAAAATGTAAAACTTACACAGTTTTAATCTCACGTGTAATTATACAATATGTGGACGATGTCTCGCCGTTACATAAATTACACGTGAAATTCTCATCTGTAAAATATTTTACAATATAAAAAACTATTGTAAAATACCATTAGTGATTGTGTTACATAAATATATAATATTGAAGTGAAAATGAAAAGTCTCAATAAAAGACTGCCCTTTAAGCTGATGAATGTTAGGCCATATATGGGTGGTTAAAGTACAGAAATGGTGAGCCTTTCGTCAAAAGAATGCGTAATAGTTGTGTGTCGACGAACTACGTCCTTATTACTGCGTGTTCTGCAAGCACAATGCGAACGTCACACCGTAACACCACAGTGTGGATACAGAGACCTCTTCAAAGACCTACGAGTAGATAACACTATGATATTAAAATGAAACGTATAAGTTACACAAAATGTGCTGGCTTTACTCATTGCCCCAGGAAACGACCAGTTACGTGTTTTGTGAACATAACAATCAATCTTTCGTTTACCAAAAATGAGTGAAAATGTTTTGACTAGCTGAATGACTAGATGCTTCGCACAAAGAAACCTGCTTTGTGAAACTAAAATTAATGGTCGCTGAATGCTGCGTTTATTTGTTTCTAGTTATGAAAAAAAAAGTATTAAGAACTTGTCTGGGCAGAAAGTTCTGCACCGTGTATTTTTAACAATTCCTTGTTTTATTTCCTTAAGCCAAATACCAATACCAATATATGTATATACGTATGTATTTTATATATTTATGATCGTTTGTATTTAATCAAAATAGGAGTTACTTAAACCTCTGAAGTGTGAATTCCATCTATATATTGTAGAATGAAATTTGAGGATTACACAGTAACGAATATGCAATACACGTTCTTTGGAATATGGAATCTGGTATCTAGACGTCAATGTCTTGAGCTTACATAGTGCCTCTGAGATTAAGGGTAGATTAGTGTGGTGTAAGGGTAACATATTCAAAATTTATTTCATATAAACAGAAGTACAACGGATATCAGACTTGTGGTTTTGATAAAAAATAAGTCAAATTTTATGTTAAACATTCCGTTGTGTCGTCTACAGCTACAGTGGAATTAAGAAGATCCCATTGACTGCGCGGTCTAAGGAGTGGGTTTGAGGCCGCTCGCTTGCTGGGATTGCGGGTTAGAATCCCGCCGGATGCATGGATGTCTCTCTCTTTTGAGTATTGTGTGTTGTGAGGCAGAGTTCTCTGCTTCGGGCTGATCACTCGTTCAGAGTACAGTCGAGTTGATGTGTCCGAGTGTGATCGTGAAGACTCGATAATGATGAGGGCCTTGCCCACTAGGGGTTGTTGCGCCAAGAAAAAAAAATGAGGGCATTAATACCGTCAATACATTTGGCTATTTTTTGAAAGTCTACGTGATGGTGAGAGAGTGTAGAGTAGTCAAAGCATGTCCTAAAAATAACATCATAATATACACTAAAACATGGAGAAGATATAATAAGCACACCTTACTGATACTCGTCAAATATGTACGAATTGGAATAATCGTACTTTCAATTTCTTACTAAAGACTGGATACACAATGTAGTTAGACAGCCGAACATCCTGTATACAATACTGCACCAAATCAGAAGAAACCTCAGGAAGAAATAACCTTTAAAATACAGGGTTATTCAAAATGGTTGTCGGGGTTTTAACAACTTGTCAAACACAATACACTTGAGATAGGAATATATGTGTTTTTTTTTTTAATTTAGTAGAACAACACTCCAAGTTTTTGTTACATACCTTTCAGGTGCTCTATATATGCACCCTTTGTGATTGTACAAACATCAACACGATAATCGAGATATTCCAAATTGTTTGTAGCATGTCAGCGATGATGGTTTCAATGGCGGTTCTGATTCCTACCTTCAGTTCCGTGATACTTGCGGGAAGAGATTCATCGATGCAACTACATACTCCTGTCTCAAGTGTATTGTGTATGACAAGTTACTAAAACCCCGACAACATTTTGAATAACCCTGTATTAACGTTAGAAAGTATTTTAATATCATAAACATTAGGTCACATTATTAATAATTGCTGACTACAGTGAAAATGATAAGCACCATATTCCATGCCAAGTGTAACACTCAGATATCAGTTATTGAACACAATGAATACTATTATATATTTTCATTTTTATGATATAATAGGGGCTGAAAATGATCAAGAAATGTTGCAACATGTTGTCTGAGTAATACTATGTGCTGAAAATACATAAAATAGAAAGTCGTGTTGACGGTATTCATTCCTTTACAAGTATACAATCGTTGACGTAAAGTGTTAGATTTCTCCCAATAATATCTCTCAACGGTAACGGTGCAGTTTTACTTAAACTTGTTACAGGATCGGTACGCCACAGACAGGGTCGAGCCCGAGGTGGACCAGAGCCAGGACTACGAAATGCTGCTGGGGTATGAGAACGGGACGCACACTGTCTTCAGGTTCCGCAGACGGTACGACACTTGCGATCGGCACGATTACAGGATCACGGTAAGTCGCTGACAGTCGATCAGGTGTTCGAGACCTTAAGATCCATTTCGGTATTATCCTGCCTGGACTGGTGACGGTATGCTTTAAAATCTCCTAGGCGAACAGTTACATCAACCGAGATCACCAAAGGAAGTTTTGTGCGTTTATTTACTATGAGAGCTACAAATCGTACACGTTCATTATCATGTTCGTACGAGACTGACACTGGGTGCATTAAATTTCAATTCTATACTAAGTAATGTTTACTTCGAGGATTGAAAGTAGTACAATGCACTGACTCTCCACATTCTTTTATATGAAAGGGAAATTGGGACCCCTATAGAAAAGAGCAAAAAGCTACTGACTGTAGTCGGGATGAAATTTGACCACAGAAGGAATTATGTAAGAAGCTTTGGAAGAGTTGAAAGTAGAACCAGTTGACGAGAAAATAAGAAGGTACAAATCAAATAGGCTACGACATGTGACAAGAACGGACAAAAAGAGAATGCCAAAACTAATGCTGAATTATAGACCAAATTGACGAAGACGACTTGGGTGACCTTTGAGAAGACTATTGAAGACGGCCGAAACAAGTCTTTCAATGCCTAACTCGTGACGGATGATGATGATGTTAATGATGACTATATTAAATACAATTTCCACTGATTTCAGTCGAACTTACAGAGGTTACTTATGTCCTAAGGAGGACATGAATTTTGATCTATTTATTTGACTTTAGTTTGCTTTCGACGGTTATATATTTAGCACAAGAAGATTTACGCGATAATCTCCGTTTTAATCCAGCGTTCTTCCCAAAGAAAGATAAGGTTTATATAATCTATACTTTGTACAATAATCAAATACATGCAATATCAGTACCAACAAATGCACGATAGTAATTTTACGTAGTTTAATTACAGAGTGTTCTGCAACATCTTTCGGCCACTTATGTGGTCATCATAAGGGAGGTATACACAAGAATACAAATATAATTACAATTTGTGCCTCCCTGAATATGGCCACATAAGCGGCCGAAACACGTTGCAGAACACCCTGTAATAATAACACATCAAATTACTGCTGTGCGTTTGTTGGTGTTGATATTGTATTCAAGGGTAAAAGGCTTTTAAGTTAAGTAGAATGTCTCTGTAAAGCTTCTCTGTTCAGTATTCCAACTTTTGAAAAAGTTGATTAATTTTCACGAAATTTAGTGCTAGTAGCTTGTCGTGACAGGGAACGAAAACTCCGTAATTTTTTTAGAATACAACAAAACGGCGAACAATCGAAATCGCTAGACGAGATCGACAATAACACCACTTACTTTAACTTTCTGAAGGGTAATATAATACAAAATTATCGAAATTTTCCCCCCTGTGGCAACATATATTCGCCTCACTGACCACAATATTCCTGCTTACAAATATTCAATCCGCCGCGATACAACTTTCCTTGGCCGTTGCACAGAGACAGTACGCCTCGTGGTCACACCAGAAGTTTTGTTTGAAAAATGAGAGTTTCAGAAATGTTTGTGTTGAAAAGTAGCTGTGTTCAAAATGTTCGCAGATCTGGAAGAAATTTCTGTTTTGTCTCAGGAAGAGTCAGGTGACATTTCTAATGGTCAACTGCCATGTCCTAAACAAAATATGTCAGGCATTTGTCCTGACAAACTTGTCTGGGCTACAGCTCGATTAGGTAAGACCTGGATTCTCTTCCTTGCACACAGTGTCAGCAGTACAACAAAAATTTGTTGCAGATTTATCGAAAGAGGTTGAATTATTTCAAATTATTTCAAGATTTCTTAACAAAAACTGAGGGGGCATGTTTAATGTGACGTTTTGCAGCTGCAACACATATGTACTTTTTGTAGCGATTTCAACCCAATATTTTTCACTGATAAAATCTTATCTGAACCTTATTTTTCGCAAGTTTGTGCCCATTTCTGGGCAAGTTAAACGCACTTCTTCAGCATGAACATGCCACAGCATACGCAGCCCATTTTCAAGGGAATTATTGGAATATTTTTGGAGAAAAACTAATTTCATGAAGAATTTCTCCTCTGCATTCACCCGACTTCAAGTAAATTGGTTTGCTCTTATAGGAAAAAGCCAATTTCTACTCATGCGAGAATAACCAAAAAAGTATCGCTGAATTTAAAAACGTTATTCAAAATTATATGCAGTCTTTCATGGCAGAACATTAGGTACTGTGCTGGGAAATAAAGTGAGGGGAGTCGCTGCATGTCAAGAACAGGTTGGAAAGCAGTTTAGCACTTCCTGTGTATATTGGGCATTTTGCTTTTGCAGCATTTTGCAAATTTCTGGCTGCTAACTCGAGTATCAAGTGGTTAATATTATTGCGAAAGAACTGTTAGATCAATTTGATTAAATATTAAGCAAATACGCAGTTTGTTGAAGGTTACATATTTCTAAATTCTAAATCACTAGCTGACGGCAGTGCGAAAATTGTCTTTACCTTCTGATTTGCTGGCTGTAACTCATGTACTAAAGGATATAGAAATGTGAAATTTACGGTACGAGTAAATCGTGAACTCAACTCGATATATTTTACCCGGATGTGTAGTATTTGTAAGTCAGCTATTACATACATGGCCACTATTCAATCCTTGATGTTATATCACTGCTAGTTTTGAGGCCTTCTGGAGCGGTGTAGCTGACGATGCTGTTCTTGTGGGATATGACACTGTGTTACTGGCTCCCAACGCTACAGGCTAATTGTGAACATATATATTTCTTCCAGACATTTATACTCCAGAATAAGGCAATCGTTGGAATACTGCTTGACTAACCAGTTCTTCCGAAAATGAGGTAAAATTTACACTAATAACACCGACAGAACTAGGAATCTACACCTCAGTTTAGCAACCAGCTTCTGTCTGAGCTCCTCGTCATTCGTAACTTTCTTGTGGCTGCTTTAGAACTGGCCTCTCATTATACATGACTATTAAAAAGGCTTTGAAAATCTGCCGTCATACCCGAAACTTTCGTTGCTACGGAAAGTCCACTATAGTAGCTCAGTTGTTATAATGAATACGTTACGGACTGTACGATCGAGAAGTCGGAGTCCGATCCCCAGTAGGGGCAAAAGATTTTTCCCTCCTTCAAAAGGTCAAGCCCGGGTTGGGGCCTGACCACCGTACTGGACAACGGTTACCGGAAGCTTTTCCCCGAGATGAACAGGCTGGGTTATGAAGGCGACCCTCCATTTAATGACGAAGTTGGGAATGGGTGGAACCACAACTTTCTTATATATATATATATATATATATATATATATATATATATATTTATAACGTGGTTCTTATTGGAGCATGAGGGCAACTTTCCACTTTATTTTTACATGAGATAAGACAGTAGTAACTCTTCTACAAGTTTTCCAATTTACTATTCACTAGCAATTCTTTCATTCTGTGCTCTACATCTACACTCATTTAGATACTGTGTTGTTGTTAAATAAGCCAAGTATGAATAAACATAGATTGTTGAAAAGAGTAACTGAGCTAGTTAAATTGGCCAATGAATAGCTTCTCCACTGTCTTCCACCTTCTGTTTCTAATACCGATATCATCTATATCACCTTTTCTACACCTTTCTGTTCTTATTTTCCCAACTCAATTTAGCCACCTCTGCCATGTTTGGTACAGTACAATCTGGGTAGGTCTGTAATACTGTAGATCCTTTCAATATTAAAATTGAGCTCTTGGGACAAGAACTTGGAATTACTGCATGACACAGAAGCAAGGTAGACCGCAGTGGCTTAACTCCTCTAGAAGTTAAACTTTTTAAATCCAAAGAGAGATTTTCTCTCGGTAAAAACAAGTCATCGTTCAAATATCTCGTCGTTGTAATTAGAATCCTGGAGTGAAGATGGAGAAGAAGAAAGTTTGGTGGAGAGGAGTGTAGTTAGATGCACTACATTTTTTATAGGGAAACAACATTTTTGCGGCTGTATTGGTCGTACGTTCCCAAGCTATACCCACTCGTCCGTCTTTCTGGTAGCAGTAGTTTTGAACTCACGCAAAGCTTTAGAAAATGAAGGAAGTGGACTGTCCTGGGTTTGGAACATTTTCGAAATCCATGACAGCTGTGGGGGTAGTCGTAATTCCATGCAGGTCCTGAGGCTCCAGGAAGTTGAGTCTCCCAGATTTCCAGACAATCTCCAAACGAAGGTGTTAATGTTGTCAGCCCTACGCACCAGCTGCCTTTACCCCCCCCCCCC